>Ga0307378_10006892_pt1 | contig 15412 bp, 14 predicted proteins | sample UN1MG_FD_202238 | JGI IMG/M metagenome (GOLD analysis project Ga0307378, IMG submission 202238) | Soil microbial communities from Risofladan, Vaasa, Finland - UN-1 | ecosystem: Environmental > Terrestrial > Soil > Coastal area > Acid sulfate soil | place: Finland: Risofladan, Vaasa | collected...
AGATCGTCATGAGTCACTCGTGCGGCAGCGTGGCGGACATCATTCCCGACCTCATTGAGATCGGCCTGGACGTGCTGGAAAGCGTGCAGCCCGAGCCGCGCGGCATGAACTCGTTCGAACTCAAAGAAAAGTACGGCGACAAGATCACCTTCTGGGGCTGCCTGGGCACGCAGAGCACCATCCAGTTCGGCACGCCGCGCGAGATTCACGAACACGTGGATCGGCTGTGCCGGGAGGTCGGAAAAGGCGGCGGGTTTATCCTCGCGCCGGCCAAGCCGCTTCAGCCCGGCACGCCGTCCGAGAACGCCGCCGCCGTCGTGGAGGCGTTTGCCCGGCAGAACCTCCCGCCGCCTTGATGGGACGGGGGCGGAACGCCTGTGGCCAAGTCGCCGGGCGCCGCCAAGCCCAGTCCCACACCTGCGGCGCAGGGAACGCCGGCCCAGAAACAGTAAGAAACTATCTCAGAACGAAGGGTGCCACCCCCAAACGAAGTTGGGGGGTGCCGTATCCACTAGCAATAGCACCCCCAAGCGACATCGCTTGGGGGTGGCACACGATAACGGTAGTTATGTTTTGAGATGGTGTCTAACTGGCGCAACGTTGCCTGGCCCGCCGCCGGATCAGCATCAACGAGCCGAGTCCCATGAGCAGGATTGTTGCGGGCTCCGGGACGAAGCGGACCTCAAAGTAGACGTTGTCGATCTCTGAGCCCCAAATGCCGCCGCCCCACATGAACTCCGTCGAGTACTCAAGATGCCGGATGCCGCCCGCGTTGGTTACTCCGAGGAAGGTGTCCTCTGCGTGGCCCGTGCTGGCGTAGGAGCTATCCGCCGTATTGCTGACAGCGCTGTCAACCAGGACGCCATTGATGTCATAGGCCTTCAGCGTAAACGGATCGTTTTGGGGCGAATCGGTGAAGACCAGGCCGGCTTCCCGTGGCAGCCCCCAAGGGAAATTGCCGGGCAGAAAATCTATCCTGACCCACAAGGGGCCATTAATGGAACTGTCGTAGCAGGCTAGGGTGTTGGGGTTGGATATGGAGTCGTCACCCCAGGAGAGATTTCCGAGAACAGAGCTGGGCGAATTGGCCACAAGCTTGGCCGTGGCCGGAGGGCTGACGAGGCTGAAGGTCACCCCCCACGGCTGGTACTGGTTTGTGATGGCGGTGCCGTTCGTGATGGCGGCACCCGTGGTGTCCGTATCGAAGTTGATAACTAGAAAGGTGTTGGTTGGCGGGTAGGTGGACCAGAATCCCGCCGGCGGCTCATAAACCCCTCCGCCTGTCACCACCCCGGCCATCGCGGCAGTCGGAAGACCCGCTGCCGCTGAGATCACTGCAATGGTACCAAGGAACAATAGAGGCAGTCTGTGCGCGTACATGTTTCCCTCCCCCGGATCTAAATGGCCCTAGCGTAAGATATGGACGCTATGGGCACAGCCCCCTTAACGTAAAGACAGTATATACCAATTTAAGCCCAAGTCAAGGTGGGAGACACAAAAAATTCAGCATAATTTGCAGGTTGCCCCTCCAGGGGCAGGCCCCGCATCCAGGGCACCATAGACACAGAAATCGCGATATCCACGGATAAGCGGGTGGAGAATGCGAGCCGAGTGGGCGGCAGGGACATCTCATGCCGCGTCGGGGCGGTGCGGCGATAGTATTCCCCCTGCGCGGCCCTAGCCGAGAAAGCGGGCGCGGCGGCTCGGCGAACGAAGCGGGGCTCGGCGAGCGCCCGCCTAGGCTACTCCACGCCCGAGCCAGGGGGAGGGCCGCCCTCGGCGACATCCTCCAGCCGCTCGCGCTTCTCAAACGTAGGCGGCTCGTATGGGGTTTTCTTCTGGGCCTTCTCTTCGATCTCAGTCTTCATGCGGTTCTCCCTCGGCTCTGTGAAAACACGAGATCCATTCGGCCACTCAACACCGAGTGTTTCCCATGCTATATTCCAACCATTGTACCTCGATGGCAGGCCTTGACAAGACTATTTTTCCGTCCCCGGCGGCCGACTCCCCATCCTTCTTATCGGCCATTCTCCCGTTCCCAGCGTTCAAAATCGTCTCCCGCCGCTATTCCTTATGCCACAGGACTGCCGCCCTATTCCGCCCCCCAAAACTTGCCCAGGACCATCAGCGTGTTGAAGAGCGAATGGGTCACCACGGGCGCCAGGAGACTCCGCGTCCGATAGGCCACGTAGGCCATCGCCATGCCGAGGACAAAGAGCGGGAGGACGGCCTGCGGTTGGGCCGGAAGATGCATCATCGCAAAAAAAGCACTCGAGAGGGCCATGGCCGGCGCCGCACCGATCTGCTTGAGGAGGCTCATCATCAGGACCCCGCGGTACATGAACTCCTCCGCGAGCGACGCCAGCACCCCCGCCTGCACGAGCGACACGAGCACCACCCACGCCCGCGGCGCCTCCTTGACCGTCTCCAGCAGGAGGTGGACCTTCGGAGCGACGCCCATCATCCCGGCCACAATGATGTTGATCCAAAGCGCCGCCAGACAGACCGGCAAGATCGCCGCAAACGCCACCACGCCGCCGAGCAGCGTCGGACCGACTCGGCCGACGCGGACGCCCACCGTCGCGGCCGACCCGCGGCCGAAAAGCCGGATGACCGCAAGGCCCGCCAGCGGCGGCAATATCTGCCCCAGAAAAACACCCGGACTGAACATGGCGTACCGCGGGTCCGGTTGCCACGGGACCAGGCCGGCGTCGGCCGCCGCCTGGTAGCCCTCGATGATGAGGACCATCACCGCCTGCATCCCGAGGAACACGAGGAGGCCCAGCCATGCCGGCCAGCGGATGGCCGGAAGGGCGTTGCCGGTCGGCAGCGGGATCGGATCCGGCGATAGCCACCAGCGGACAAAGTACCACGTGGTGATCGCCGTCACGGGGAGGCACAGGACCATGAAGGTCAGCATCCAGAGGGGGGCCGTCGGAGCGACCAGGCTCGACGTGTCCGCACCGACCATGGCGGTTCCATCCGTGATTCGACATTCGATTTTCGGGCTTCGTCATTCCCGGCGAAGCCGGGCTTATTCCCACTCGATCGTGCTGGGCCGGACTCTTTTTTTCAAATAACATTCTCAACGCTAGAGAAGGAAACTTAGTCAGGCATGAGCCGTTTGACAAGAGAATAGTCTGATGATAGGCCAGGTAGAGCAGGGGACTCCTAATCCCTTGGTCGGTGGTTCGAATCCGCGTGGGCCCACCCGGGACAAACGCAGGTCCGAAGAAGGCCCTGAAGTCGGTGTGGCCCCAGCGCCGCCGGCGCAACCGGCCTTGCTGTTCGCCGCACCGCCTGCATTGCAGCCGGGTAAAGGGACTGTATAATGCGTGCCCGGAAAGACGGACGGCCCCGGATGAAGCGCGAGCCCGACTTCGACCAGTTTCTGAAGGCCCTGTGGCGGCGGGGCCGGCCGGACCACGTCCCCTTCTACGAGCACATCGCCTCGCCGTCGTTCATCGCGCGGCGGACGGGCACGCCCTTCGACCGTATGACAGAAGACGATCCTCGCTACTGGCCGATCTACGTTGACTTCTGGATCCACATGGGGTTCGACTGCGTGCCCATCGAGATCGGCCTCCGGTGTCCCTTGCCCGAGGCCGAGCACGGGCGGGGCGGCCACGGCAGCGAGGCCACCACCGTTATCCGTACGATCGAGGATTTCCAGCGGTACCCCTGGCCCGACGAATCGTCGCCGGTGGACCTGCGCCCGTTCGAGACGGTGGCCCGCCTGCTGCCCGATGGCGCGAAGATGGTGGCCGGCGTCTGCGCCGGGCCTTACGAGTGGGTCACGCGGATGATGGGCGTCATGGGCCTGGCCTACGCCCTGTTCGACAACCGTCCGCTCGTGACCATGATGTTCGAGAAGATCGGCCGCATGCACGTGGCCGTCAACCGCCAACTCGCTGACATGGACTCCGTCGGCGCGCTCAGGCAGGGCGACGACCTCGGCTTCAAGACCAGCACGTTCCTCCGCCCCGAGGACCTGCGGCAACTGGTGCTGCCCATCTACAAACGCATGGCGGCCGTGGCCCACGAGCACTCCAAGCCCTTCATTCTGCACTCGTGCGGCAACCTGGCCACACTCTACGACGATCTCATTGACGACTGCCGTATTGACGCGAAGCATTCGTTCGAAGAGGCCATCCTGCCGGTCCGGGAATTCAAGAAGCGCTACGGCCACCGCATCACGCCTCTGGGAGGCCTCGACGTGGACGTTATCTGTCGCAGCAATTCGGAGACCCTGCGCCGCTACGCCCGCCAGAATATCGAGGAATGTTTCTATGACGGACACTGGGCCATGGGCACCGGCAACTCCCTCACCGATTACATGCCGGTCGAGAACTACCTCATCGTCCTGGAGGAAGGGAATCGCGCGGTTCACTGACGTGTGGCGGCATCGCCCTTCGGCGGCGCCGGAAGAACCGCACCAAGCGCCGCCAGTTCCGCGACCGTCGCCGTGCCGGTCGTCCCGACTTTCTTGACCACAATGGCCCCGGCGAGGTTCCCCATTTCGGCCGCTTCGGCGATCGTCGCGCCGGCCCCGAGCGCCATCGCAAGGCTCGCGAGCACCGCGTCGCCGGCGCCGCAGACGTCGATCGGCGGCTCGACGGGAACGCCGGGCAAGACGGCCACTTCGTCTTTCGAGGCCGCCACGATGCCGTCTTCACCCAGGGTGACAAACACGTCGCGGCCGATTTGGGCGGCCCAGCGCCGGGCCAGGGCGGCGACGTCACCCGACGCTCCCGCACCGGGCTCAAGGGCGAAGTGATGCGCGAGTTCCGAGCGGTTGACCTTGATCCTCACATGACGGAAGTCCCCCACCGAGGTCCGGCTGTCGGCCATGAACACTTTCTCCGGATGCCGCGCGGCCAGAGCGGCCAGTTCGGCCTTGACACGGCGCGTCAGCACGCCGCTGCCGGGTTCAGGCACCTGGTCCATGGCCACGATGACGTCGGCCTCCCGGACGGCCTCCACCAGCCGCGCGACGATCTCATCCTCCAGGGCGGTCGGCGTCGGCGTCCGGCTCCGGATGTCCAGGCGGCTGAGTTCCTCCGGCGACCGGCCGGCGCGGATCAGAATCGGCTTGTTATACGTGAACGTCACCCGGTCGCGGCGGACGAGGAAATGCCGCAGGTCAACCCCGACAGCCTCCAAGGCCCGACGCAGTTCAAAGCCCTCGCCGTCATCGCCCGAAAATCCGACCGCCGCAAGCGACCGCGGCCCCAGGGCGGCCAGATTCGCCAGGACGTTGCCGCCCGCCCCCGGCTGGGCGCGCACCGCCGTCACGTTGTGGACGGGCAGGCCCGTTTCGATCGACGTCTCGGCCACGAGCGGGTCTATGTGGAAGTACCGGTCCAGCGCGATGTCCCCGACGAGGGCGACCCGCAAGGCGGCGTATCGCGACGTGAGCGTCTTCAATCGCTGGAGTTTCAAGGTCATGTCCCTTGCGGCGGAAACAGCCACCGCAGCAGTTCCTGGTGACGGGCAAAGTCGGGGACGATCGCGTCGGCCCCGGCCCTCAGGAGGCGGTCGCGTTTCCAGGAATCGATCCGCCCGCCGCCGGCCGCCTCGTCGCTCGCGACGCCCACGGCGTAACCGCCGACGCGCCTGCCGCTCTCGATCTCAACGAATCCGTCGCCGAAGACAAGCAGTTCCTCCCCGCGAACGCGGTTTTCCCCCAGCAGCCGCATGATAACGCTCGGCTTGCTCGAGGCCTCGCCCTCATCGCGGGCTCCGTAGATGTGCGGGCCGAAGTAGCGCGCGATATCCAGGAGCGCCGCTTCCTCGCGGACGTACGGCTCGTCCGTTCCCGACGCCAGGCACAAGACGAGGCCGCGGGCGAAGAGGGCTTCCAGGAGCGGCCGCGCGCCCGGCAGAAGCATTTCGTCGGGCGGGACGGTTCCCGCGGCCAGCGCCTCGCGCCGTCCGGCGATGTGGGCCAGGAGACGCCGGTTGTACTCGGCCTTGTACTCGCGTGGACTCGGGGGCGTGCCGCCAAACTGCCGGACCCGGTTGGCCAGGCGGATCATCTGGTCCATAGTCGGGCAACCCGTTAGTTCGTCGATATCGTTCGTCAGGAGGGTCCGCAATTGGTCCGGGGGAAGGCCGGTCTCGAGCGGCGCAAGCGCTTCGACCTCCAAAGGGATCATGATGGACACCCACCCTTCGCGCAGGAGCGACAGGGTGCCGTCAAAGTCGAAAAGGACAAACCGGAACCGCCGCGGAGATAGCGGACGGATGACCTCGATCCCGCGCGGTTGGTCGGAATTCATTCCTGTCACTCTTGCTCTTTTAGTCCGCCGGATTACGGCCGACCAGCAACCGGTGGAGGGCCGGCAACGTCGCCCGGGGATCGCCGCGGAAATAGAAACTCCGTCCTCCATCCCGCACCGTCCGCACCAGGACGGTCTTATAGGGGCGATAGTAGTACTCGGGCGAATCTTTCGGGGCCTCGGCACGGACATCGCCCGCAATCGGAACCAGATCGAAGACCGCCGAGGTGAAGTGGCGGATCTCTCGCCCCTGCCGCCGCGCGACGTTGCGCGCCATCGCCAGGGCCTTCAGGTAGACCTCCGGACCCATGACGGCCGTACCGTAGCAGAGCACCACGCCGCCTTCGAGGTTCTCGACGGTGCGCGCCAGGACGAGGAAATCGCGGTAGGAGGCTTCGCCGATGGCCGCGCCGTCGAAACTCGGATGCTCCGCCGTGATATCGTACCCGATCCCGACGTGAACGGTCGCCGGCACATCGCAGGTATACGCCGCCGCAAAGATCGAGACATCGCGGTGCGGGAACGAACTCGACGCGATATGCCGGCCGAGCGCCTCGCCGTAACCGAGGCCCTCGGCGTTGCCGGCCCGGACGACTTCGTTCAGGTCCCCCGTTTCGCGCCAGAGGCCGAACTGCCCCTCGGAGATGTAGCGGGCCACGGACTCCGTCGTCGCGCCGGTCCTGGCCAACTCGTAGTCATGGATCGAACAGGCCCCGTTCATGGCCAGCGCCGAGACCCAACCTCGCCGGACCAGGTCAATCACGTATCGGCTGAGGCCCTGCTTGATGACGTGGGCGCCCATGAGCAGGATGATGCCGGCCCCGCGACGCCTGGCGTCCGCCATGGCCTCCGCCAGCGTCGGCAGATCCGGATGCGGGAAAGGAGGCGCCGGCGCGTCCAACGGAAGCACGTTTGAGATGCTCATGTCGCTCGTGCGACTGGAGAGCGGCAAAACCGTGAGAGCACGGCGGTCGAAGACAGGATACTTGCTGGTCACACCCGACCTCCGCGTGGGCTTCGACTCCCCCCAAGCCCAGACGCACGGATAATACACCCGTCGTCTTGCACAAGCAACACTCAGGGCCGCGCCGCCGTTGCGCCGGCCTCATGCGGCATGTTTCTTCCCGTGTGTAAGGGTACCCCCAAATTCCCCCTCACTTAAGCGGAAAATAAGAGGGCAAGAGCAAAAAAGGAAGGTGAATGGGAGACTGATGTAAGTCTTTGTAATTACTCCCATTCTATCGTCGAAGGCGGTTTCGAAGACACGTCGTAGACCACGCGGTTGACGCCCTTGACCTCGTTGATGATGCGGTTGGCGACCGAGCGGAGGGCCGCCCCGGGCAGCCGCGCCCAGTCGGCGGTCATGCCGTCGCGGCTGGTGACGGCCCGCAGGGCGATGACGTTGGCGTAGGTCCGCTCGTCGCCCATGACGCCCACGGCCTTGACCGGGAGGAGGACGGCGAACGCCTGCCAGACCTTGTCGTACAGGTCGGCGCGGCGGAGTTCCTCGATGAAAATGGCGTCGGCCTCGCGCAAGATTCGGAGTTTCCTCGCGCCGACCTCGCCGACGATCCGGACGGCCAGGCCCGGCCCGGGGAAGGGATGCCGCCAGATCATCGCCTTCGGGAGGCCGAGTTCCCGGCCGACGCGGCGGACTTCGTCCTTAAACAGGTATCGGAATGGCTCGATGAGGTCGAACCGGAGGTTCTTCGGCAGGCCGCCGACGTTGTGGTGGGTCTTGATCGTGGCTGACGGGCTGCCGCGAGGGCTGCGGCTCTCGATCACGTCCGGATAGAGCGTCCCTTGCGCGAGGAACCGCGGCGCACCGAGACGCCGGGCCGCTCGCTCGAAGACCCGGATGAAGACCGACCCGATGAGGCGTCGTTTCCGCTCGGGGCTCACGACGCCGCGCAGCCGCCGCAGGAACTCGCCCGTCGCGTCCACGTAGTGCAGGCGGATGCCGAGGGCCTCGCGGAACGCGCGGCGGACCGCGGCGGCCTCGTCTTTCCGGAGGAGGCCGTTGTTGATGAAGACGCATTCCAGCCGCTCGCCGATCGCCCGGTGCAGCAGGGCCGCCAGCACCGACGAGTCCACCCCGCCGCTCGTCGCGCACAGGACCCGCTCCGACCCCACCGTCTGGCGAAGTTGCTCGACGGTGCTCTCGACGAACGATTTGGCGGTCCAGCGGCCGCGGCAATGAGCGACCCGCACAAGGAAATTCGAGAGGATTTCCTTCCCCTTCGGCGTGTGGACCACCTCCGGGTGAAATTGAAGTCCGTAGATGCGTCGCCGCGTGTCGGCCATGGCCGCCACGGGGGAAGTCGTCGTGCTGGCCATGACCTCGAAGCCCGGCGGCACCTGGGTCACCTCGTCGCCGTGGCTCATCCAGACGGCCAGCCGGTCCGCGAGGCCTCGAAAGAGGTCCCCCCGGCGAGCCACGTGGATCGTGGCGTGGCCGTACTCGCGCCGCGGCGCCGCCCAGACCCGACCGCCCAGCAACTTGGCCGCGAGTTGCATCCCGTAGCAGATGCCCAGGACGGGGATGCCGAGGCGGAAGATCGCCCGGTCGCAGACAGGGCTGCCGGCGGCCGTGACGCTGGCCGGGCCGCCCGAAAGGACGATCGCCGTCGGCCGGCGCTTCGCGAGGTCCCGCGGCGCGATGTCGTGCGCGACGATCTCGCTGTAGACTCCGCACTCCCGCACGCGCCGCGCGATCAACTGGGTGTATTGCGACCCGAAGTCGAGGATGAGCACGCGCTCCTGGGGCCGGGGCGGGGGCAGAACGACCCGCCGCGCACCCCTTGGAGGCGGCCGATTTCCAGGCGCCGGATTACTCTGCTTCTTGTTCATAGGTCGAATAGTAGTAGGGGGTGAACGCCTCAAACTCGGCGGCGCACGTGTCCACCGACTTGTAGACGGCCCGGAGGCCCAGGGCCTGCCGCCGCTCGCGGACCGTCCGCTCGTCGGTTCCGAGGAGCCGGGCCAACTGGACGTCGCTGAACCCGAACTGCTTGGCCTCGAAGAGCACCTCGCGCGGCACGGCCTCGATGCCGCCGCCCGCCCGGCCTCGCTCGCGGAGCGCCTGCTCGAACTCGACGATCTGCCGCATGTTATCGAGGAACCACGGATCCACCATCGTCAGTTCGTGAATTTCCTCGAGCGTCATCCCGGCCTGGAGGGCCTGCTTGATGCGGAAGACCCGCTCGGGGCCCACTCGGGCCAGCATCCGTCGCAGGACATCTTCCGGCGGCGTCGGCCCGATGTCGTCCAGCCCGTGGGCCCCGATCTCGAGCGACCGGAGGGCCTTCTGGAGCGCCTCCTTGAACGTCCGCCCGATGGCCATCGCCTCGCCGACGCTCCGCATCGAGGTCGTGAGGACCGCCTCGGTCTGTGGAAACTTCTCGAACGCGAACCGCGGGACCTTGACGACGCAATAGTCAATCGTCGGCTCGAAGCAGGCGGGGGTCTGGCGCGTGATGTCGTTGCGGATTTCGTCGAGGGTGTACCCGGCGGCCAGTTTCGCCGCGATCTTGGCGATCGGGAACCCGGTGGCCTTGGACGCCAGGGCGCTCGAGCGGCTCACCCGTGGATTCATCTCGATGACCATCATGCGGCCGTCGGTCGGATGGACGGCGAACTGGATGTTCGAGCCGCCCGTCTCGACGCCGATCTCGCGGATGATCGCCACGGCCGCATCGCGCATCGTCTGGTACTCGCGGTCCGTCAGCGTCTGGACCGGCGCGACCGTGATGGAGTCGCCGGTGTGGATGCCCATCGGGTCGAAGTTCTCGATCGAGCAGATGACGACCACGTTGTCCTTGAGGTCGCGCATGACCTCCAGTTCAAACTCTTTCCAGCCGAGGACGGACTGCTCGATGAGGACCTCGTGGATGGGGCTCGCGTCAATGGCGCCCTTGGCCATGTCGGTGAGTTCTTCGACGTTGTAGGCGACGCCGCCGCCCGTGCCGCCCAGCGTGAAACTCGGCCTGAGGATCACCGGCAGTCCGATCTCGACGGCGGCCTGGAGCGCCTCGGCGACGTTCCGGACGACGCGGCCGGCGGGAACCGAGAGGCCGATCTTCTCCATGGACTTCTTGAAGAGGTTGCGGTCCTCGGCCTTCTCGATGGCCTCGGGATTCGCGCCGATCATCTCGACGCCGTACCGCTGGAGGACGCCCGACTTGGCCAGGGCCTCCGCCACGTTGAGGGCCGTCTGACCGCCGACGGTCGGCAGGAGGGCGTCCGGCCGCTCGCGCTCGATGACGGCCTCGACGAATTCCGGCGTGATCGGCTCGATGTACGTCCGGTCGCCGACCGAGGGGTCCGTCATGATCGTCGCGGGGTTCGAGTTGATCAGGATGACCTCGTACCCTTCGGCCTTCAGGGCCTTGCAGGCCTGCGTCCCGGAGTAATCGAACTCGCAGGCCTGGCCGATGATGATCGGACCGGAGCCGATCACCAGGATTTTTGATATGTCGGTGCGTTTAGGCATGCTTCTCACGGATCATGTCGGCGAAGCGGCGGAACATGTAGTGCGCATCGTGCGGCCCGGGCGACGCCTCCGGATGGAACTGGACCGAGAAGATCGGACGCCGCGGATCCTCCATCCCTTCCAGGGTCTGGTCGTTGAGGTTCAAGTGCGTGATCTCGACGCCCGCGCCCTTCAGGGAATCAATGTCCACGCAGAACCCGTGGTTCTGGACGGTGATGGCGACGCGGCCGGTCCGGAGGTCTTTCGTCGGGTGGTTCGCACCGTGATGGCCGAACTTCAACTTGAACGTCCGGCCGCCGAGCGCCTGGCCGAGGACCTGGTGCCCCATGCAGATGCCGAAAAGCGGAATCGTGCGACCGCCGGGCGGACTTTCGACGAGCCGCCGCACCGTCTCGACGGCATAGGGCAGGGCGGCCGGGTCGCCCGGCCCGTTCGACAGGAGCACCCCGTCGGGCCGCTCGGCCGCAATCTGCTCGGCCGTCGCCGAGGCCGGGAGGACTCGCGCCCGGCACCCGACGGCCTCCAGTTGCCGCAGCATTCCGTACTTGACGCCGTAATCGAGCACCACGACCTTGGGCCCTTCCGGCGCGCGGCCGCTGGTCGGCCAGTCCCACGCCTTGGCGCACGTGACCTCGCGCACGAGGTCGCGGCCGACGAGGCCCGGCGACGCGCGGGCCTTCTCGACCGCCCGGTCCGGGTCCGCGTCGGCGCTCGCGAGGACCGCCCGCATCGCCCCGGCCGTCCGGATATGCTTCGTCAGGGCCCGCGTATCAATCCCCTCGATGCCGGGGACATTGTTTTCTTTCAGGTACTGGTCGAGCGACTTCTTGGCCCGCCAGTTGCTCGTCAGGCGGCTGAGTTCCCGGACGACGAACCCCTCAACCCACGGCCGGTGCGACTCGACGTCCTCGTCGTTGACGCCGTAGTTGCCGATCAGGGGATACGTCATGGCGACGATCTGACCGCGATACGAGGCGTCCGTAAGGATTTCCTGGTAGCCCGTCATGGAGGTGTTGAAGACGATTTCGCCGGCGGCCTCGCCGATCGCGCCGAACGCGCGGCCGCGATAGACCTTTCCGTCCTCGAGGGCCAGCACGGCATCCGTAGTCATCTAGATGACTCCTGTCCGACCGGCGTCGAACCGCTCCTTTTCGAAGTCGGCCGGCACCTCGGTCGGATACACGCCCGTGAAACAGGCCGTGCACATCTCGCCCGGCGCCGGCACGACCTTCAGCATCCCTTCGACCGAGAGGTACCCGAGCGAATCGGCGCCGATGAAGTCGCGGATCGCCTCCACCTCGTGCGTCGCGGCGATCAGTTCCTGCCGCGTGGACATGTCCACCCCGTAGAAGCACGGAAACCGGATCGGCGGGCTCCCGACGCGCACGTGGACCTCGGCGGCGCCCGCTCCGCGCACCAGGCGCACCAGTTGCCTCAGGGTCGTCCCGCGGACGATCGAGTCCTCGACCACGACGACGCGCCGGCCCTTGAGGACGCCCGTGACGGGGTTGAACTTGAGGTGGACCTTGAGGTCCCGCTCGAGCTGGTGCGGCGCGATGAACGTGCGGCCGACGTAGTGGCTCCGGATGAGGCCGATCTCAAAGCGGATGTTCGACGCCTCCGAGTAGCCGAGGGCCGCCGTGTTGGCCGAGTCGGGGACCGCGATGACGATGTCCGCCTTGGCCGGATGCTCCTCGGCCAGGCGCCGGCCGAAGCCGCGGCGGACCTTGTCGGCCATCGTGCCGAAGATGCGGCTGTCTGGTCGTGAGATGTAGATATATTCGAACACGCACATCGCCCGGCGCGGCGCCGTCGCCGCCGGCCGCGATTCCACGCCCCGCTCGTCCAGGATCAGCATCTCGCCCGGGTCCACCGAACGGACGTAGTCGGCCCCGATGATGTCCAGGGCGCACGATTCCGACGCGACGACCGGCGAATCGTTCAGCCGCCCGAGGCACAGCGGCCGGAAGCCCCACGGGTCGCGCGCCACGATCAGTTGATCCTTCGCCAGAAAGAGGAAACAGTAAGCGCCGACAACCTGCGAGAGCGCCTCCGCGATCATGTCGGGCAGGGGGCCCTGGACCGCCCGCGCTATGAGGTGCAGCACGATCTCGCTGTCCGAGGTCGTCTGGAAGATCGAGCCGTCCTGCTCCATCGAGGTCCGAAGCACCGCCGCGTTCACGATGTTCCCGTTGTGGGCGGCCGCCAACTGGCCGCACTTGAACTCCACGGCCAGCGGCTGGGCGTTCAGGATGTTCGACGAGCCCGTCGTCGAGTAGCGGTTGTGGGCGATGGCCGCGCGCCCTTTCAGGCGATCCACGATGCTGCGATCGCTGAAGACCGTTGACACGAGGCCCATCCCTTTGTGGACCGTGAGGCGCTGGCCGTCGGAGACGGCGATCCCGGCGCTCTCCTGGCCGCGATGCTGAAGGGCGTAGAGACCGAGATGGGCGTGCTCGGCGGCCCGATCGTCGCCGAAGATGCCGAACAGGCCGCAGTGATGGCGCGGGCCCTCCGCGCCGGTCCGGCCGGGCCATCCGCCAACTGGGTTCACGTTTCACCCTCGGAACGCACGCGCCTGGCCGACCGCTCTCGGGCCGGCATTACGCGCCGTTCAACCTGCTCGCCCAAGGCGAACCCGCCTCGGGCGGGAATGCCGTCCCGCCTCACCGGACCGCCACGTGCACCGTGCGCCGGCGCGGCCCGTCGAACTCGCAGAAATAGATCGCCTGCCAGGTCCCGAGGACCGGCTTTCCGCCCGAAACGATTACGACCAGCGACGCACCGAACAGGCACGACTTGATGTGCGCCGCCGAGTTGCCCTCCGAATGGGCGTACTCCTGGTCGAACGGCACCATCCGCGTCGTCTGGCGCAGGATGTCGCGCGTGACGTCCGGGTCGGCGTTCTCGTTGATCGTCACGCCCGCCGTCGTATGCGGCACGAAGACCACCGCCAGGCCGTCCGCCACCGGCTCTTTGCGGATCGCCTCGGAGACCTCGCCCGTGATGTCGATCATCTGGACCCGCGCCGAGGTGGCGACGGTCAGCGTCTGCACGCAAGGCTCCTCTTCGTACCCTGGAAAGATACGGCGGGGAAATTCGGCAACCCGCAACGCATTCTAGGACACCCCGGCCGTCCCTTCAAGCAAAAAGGTTGACACCGGCACGGCAGGTGACTAAGTGACTAAGTTATAGGTGACTAGGTTACGAGGTGACTAGGTGACTAGGCAAGGCGCTGAGGTTCATCCGGCGGGGTTTAACCTAGTTACCTAGTCACCCAGTCACCCAGTCACCTAGTCACCAAGGTGTCATGTGCCCGATATCCTCGACAAAATCCTGACCGTCAAACGCCGCGAGGCGGCCGACCTAGCCCCGCGCCGGGCCGACCTCCGCGCGGCGGCGCGTGACGCCCCGCCTGCGCGGAGCCTCTCAGCCGCCCTCCGCCGCGGCCCGAACGACCCCATCCGCGTCGTCGCCGAGATCAAGCGCCGGTCCCCCTCCGTCGGCGTTATCGTCGAACCCTTCGACCCCGTCCGGATCGCCGCAACCTATGCTGCGGCCGGGGCGGAAGCCATCAGTTGCCTCACGGACCGAGAGTTCTTCGGCGGGTCCATCGAAGACCTGCGCCGCGTCCGAACCGCGGTGCCCCTGCCGGTCCTCCGAAAGGATTTCCTCATCGCCGACGTCCAGGTCTACGAGGCCCGAGCCGCCGGGGCCGACGCCGTCCTCCTCATCGCCGAGGTCCTTGAAGGCGCCGCGATGGAGGACCTGGCGAGCCTCGCGGCCGACCTCGGCATGGAGGTCCTGGCCGAGGCCCACGGCGCGGAGGCCCTCGCGTCGGCCATCGCCTGCGGCGCGGCTCTCGTCGGCATCAATAACCGCGACCTCGCGACTTTCAAGGTGGACCTGGCGACCACGGAGCGCCTGGCCCCGCCGGTCCGCAAGGCGGGCCGCGTGCTCGTGGCCGAGAGCGGCATCGCGTGCGCCGTGGACGTGCGGCGGGTTGTGGCAGCCGGGGCCGACGCTGTTTTGGTCGGCGAGGCGCTGCTTCGCTCGCCCGACATTGCCGCCAAAATCACCGAGTTCAAACGCGCCTAACGCTTGCGCCGGGGCGCTTGCGCAACACGCGTCGCCGATTGTGCGACGATAACAACACGCGCCGTGCAAGCACGGCGGCTAAATATGTTTTACATTTAGCCGCTGGGTTTACCCAGCGCGTGTTTTGAGCCTTTACGAAGGCGCGTGTTTTGACGTTACGTTAATCGTCGCACGATTGGGGGCCGGCATGGTCATCGGTTTTCACGTCATATTCAGCACCTACGGCTTCTGGCTCCCGAATGACCCTCGCGGGTCATGGTCGGATTTCGTCGGCGCCTGGGAACTCGTCCGCTTCGGCAAGGCAACCAAAGTGAGTACGACCCGCTCGGTGGCCGGGATGGCGCATGATCGTCGCCTGCGCGAGGACGCCAAGGCGACACTTGAATACCCGCCCGTCCAATTCACCAGCCGCCAGGCCCTGGCGGTCGGACAGGGTATAGTGCTCCCCGAAATTAGGACCAGGCATTAAGATGGTTTCGCGAGTCCGTGCGAAGGCATGGGAGGCGAGACAGATGGGTCAGCGGAAGCGTCACGGCGCGGC
>Ga0307378_10006894_pt1 | contig 15399 bp, 13 predicted proteins | sample UN1MG_FD_202238 | JGI IMG/M metagenome (GOLD analysis project Ga0307378, IMG submission 202238) | Soil microbial communities from Risofladan, Vaasa, Finland - UN-1 | ecosystem: Environmental > Terrestrial > Soil > Coastal area > Acid sulfate soil | place: Finland: Risofladan, Vaasa | collected...
TTTGGACAAGAGTGAGAAAATATTTAAAAATTCTTCTCTGCGTTCTCTGCGTCTCCGCGGTTTTTATAATGCCTCTAACTTCCTCTGCCACTCCACCTGGGCCCGGAGCCCGTCTTCCAGGCGGGTGGCCGGCGCGTAGCCGGTCTCGGCGCGGAGGAGCGAGGTGTCGGCCGAGGTGTCGCGCACGTCGCCTTTTTCAGTGGACTGGTATCTGATCTTCGCCCTGGTCCCCACGATCGCGGCCAGGGCCTCGATCGCTTTCATGAGCACGGTGCGGTGGCCGCCGCCGATGTTATAGACGCGGCCGGGCACGCCCTTTTCCATGCACTTCATCGTGCCTTCCACGATGTCCGCGACGAACGTGAAATCGCGGCTCTGCTTCCCGTCGCCGTAAACCGCGATCTCCTGCTCCCGGAACAGCGCCCGGATGAAACGGTTAAACGCCATGTCCGGCCGCTGCCGCGGTCCGTAAACCGTGAAATAGCGGAGACCGATCGCGTCCACCCCGTGGTTCGCGCGGTACAGGTCGGCCAAATGCTCGCACGCCAGCTTGGAAACGCCGTAGGGAGAGCGCGGCCGCGTCGGGTTGGTTTCCCTGGCCGGCAATGGCGCCGTGTCGCCGTAAACCGAGCTCGAGCTCGCGTACACCAGCCGCGGCCCGCCCGCGTCCTTTACCGCCTCCAGGAAGCGCTGCGTGGCCCGGACGTTGTGGTGAAGGTAATGGTCGAAGCTCTGGCCCCAGCTCGCCCGCACCCCCGCCTGCGCCGCCAGATGATAGACGCCGTCACAGCCCTTGACCAGCGCCTTGAGGTCCAGGTCGTTCACGTCGGCCTCGATGAATTCGCAACGCGCGTCGTCCCTGAACCCCTCCGCATTCTTCTCCTTGAGCGCCCGCTCGTAATAATCCGTGAAGCAGTCAACCGCTATCACCCGGTCCCCTTTGCCGAGCAGCCGCTCGCACAAGTGGCTCCCGATAAATCCCGCCGCGCCCGTCACCACATATTTCATGTCCGTCCCCCTATAACCCACCAACCTGATAAAGCCAGGGTAACCCACACGTCTCGTGTGGGCGCCCGCGGCGCAGGCTCCAGATGTCCCGGGAACCAGGCCGGCATGTTGCGCACCGATCCTGCGGCAATGCCGCCCCCACGAGACGCGTGGGCTACCCTGGCTCCCATCACCACCATCTCTCCGGCCAGTATAGCCCTCTCCTCCTTGATGTAAAAATCAAAGAGCGGTAGATTTAAGGGGCGCGAAAATCGGCGCGGCAAGAGGGAGACATGTCATGATAAGAGGATGGCGTAAGGTATTGCTTCTGCTGGCGGCGGCGGGCCTGGCCGCGGGCTGCGCGGCCAAGAGCGACAAGTACAAGATCAAGGACCAGGCGCCGGCCCCGTACATCACCCCGGAGCGGAGCGCGGCGGACATCGTGAAGTATGGCGAGGGCGCCTGCGCCCTGCCCGGGCCGTTCGAGGGCGCCGCGATTGACTATCTGCAGGTGCTGGCGGGCCCGGCCGGCCGTCTCTCCGGCTCGCAGGGCTACCGCTGCGCCGCGGCCTTCGTGCGCGACACCCTGAAGTCGTTCGGCTACCAGGTGGACGAGGTCCCCTACACCTTTCCCTACTACGACTTCGACCTCGGCAAGGTCAAGGTCACACGCGCGCGCGACAACAAGGACTTCCCCGCGTTCCCCATGCATTACAGCGCTCCGGCCAAGGGGACGCTCACGGGCAAGCTCATTCGGCCCAGGCCCGGCAGCCTTGAAGGCTCATTCATCTACGTCAAGCCCTCCATGTTCGCAAGCCCGGACCTGAAGCCCAAGTACGTGGAGTGGAAGAAGCGCGGCGCGCTCGGCGTGATCCGCGAGGCCTCGATGCGGCCGGAGGGGGCCAAGGGCAATCGCCACCCCGCGCGCGCCCACGCCACGAGCTGGCGCTACGCGCCGCTGCCCGGCTTCGTGGTCGAGGACGCGGCCGAGCTCATCGGCGAGACCATCACGGTCACCGGCGAGGCCAGGATCGTGCAAGGCACCGGCTACGACATCGTGGCCAGGAGCAAGGAGCCGGCGTCGAGCTACGTGCTCATCACCGCGCACCTGGACTGCTGGTTCACCGGCGCGCTCGACGACGGCTCCGGCGCGGCCGCGCTCCTCGAAATCGCGCGGCTGATGAAGGACGACAACCGGGGCGTCATCTTCCTGTTCGTGGACTCCGAGGAAATCTGGCTCATCGGCAGCGGGGCCTACGTACAGAAATTCGGGACCGGCAACATCTCCGCCGTGATCGAGCTCGACATGGTGAGCAGCCTCAACAATTTCGGCCGCGACAAGACGCCCGAGAACGCCGGCATCATGCCCCGCGCCATCACCTATACCACGGGCCTCAAGCCCTACGCCAAGAACAGCCTCGGCGGACTCGCCGGCCGCAAGCTCTTCGTACCGCCCTGGCTCAACCTGCTGGTAAACCACGGCGGCTTCCGCACCGACTACGAGTGGTTCTTTTACGAGGGAGTGCCCGGCGTGCTCATCTACACGCCGAGCAAGTACTACCACCAGGAGCTGGACACACTCGACTGGATCCCGCCCGACGACCTGCAGGACGTGGCGGTGCGGGTGGCGGACCTCACCCGCACGCTCCGCGACCAGGGTGATTTGCCGCGGGCCAAAACCATCGCGTTTAATTTCGAGGCGCGGATGGGAGACGGCGACAGCGTGGAGCTGAGCGTCACCCTCGCGCAGGGGCAGCGCACAAAGCCGTCAAAGGTCGTGGTCAACTCTTACTTCGAGCAGGGCTTCGAGGACAAGGTAGAGCTGAAAAAGGCCGATGACGGGGTCTGGCGCGGCGAGTACCAGCCGCCCTGGCCCGGCGACTGGGAGTTCCTGGCCGCGGCCAGCCGGGGCCGGACCGCGGGCAAGCGCTGGGTGACACTGAAGGCGCCCAAGAAGTAACGCCGCCGGGAAGGCGGCGCCGTTTGCCGGCAACATGCCGGCGCTGAGTAGTGAGCCAAAGGAGGCAAAAATGGCGAGAAAGAAGATCACGGTAGTCGGGGCCGGGAACGTGGGCGCGACCACGGCGCATTTGCTGGCGATGAAGGGCTTTGCGGACGTGGTGCTGGTGGACATCATCAAGGGGGTGCCGCAGGGCAAGTCGCTGGACCTGTCGCAATGCCGGGGCATCTATCATTTTGACGGCAAGACCGTGGGGTCGAACAATTACGCTCCGACCCGGAACTCGGACGTGGTGGTGATCACGGCGGGCCTGCCCCGAAAGCCCGGCATGAGCCGCGACGACCTGGTCAAGATCAACACCGGGATCGTGAGGGACGTGACGCAGGAGGTAAAGAAATATTCGCCCCGGGCCATCATCATCGTGGTCTCGAACCCGCTCGACGCCATGGTTTACGTGGCGGCCAAGGTGAGCAAGTTCCCGCCGCGGCGCGTGCTGGGCATGGCCGGCGTGCTCGACACGTCGCGCTTCCGCACCTTTTTGGCCGACGAGCTCGGCTGCTCCGCGCAGGACATCACCGCCATGGTGCTGGGCGGTCACGGCGACACCATGGTCCCGCTCGTCCGCTACTCGACCATGGCCGGCATCCCCATCACCGACTTGATCCCCAAACAGCGCATTGCCGAGCTGGTGGCCCGCACCCAGAACGGCGGCGGCGAGATCGTGGCGCTCTTGAAGACCGGCTCCGCCTTCTTCGCGCCGGCGTCGTCGGTGGCCGAGATGGCCGAGTCCATCATCCTGGACCGAAAGCGCGTGCTGCCCTGCGCCGCGTACCTCGACGGCGAGTACGGGGTCAAGGGCCTGTGGGTCGGCGTGCCCTGCATCCTGGGCGAAAAAGGCGTGGAAAAGGTGGTGCAGGTCAAGCTCGACCGCTCCGAGTCCGCGGCGTTCAAGCAGTCGGTGGACCACGTGCGCAAGCTGGTCAAGACCATCAAGGTCTGAGGAGACGCCATGCGCAAGGTTAAAGCCCAGGCCGTGGAGGAAGCGGTCCGGCGGGCCTGCATCGAGGCCAACCTGGTGGGAAGCAAGGACCTGGTCGAGGCCTTCCAGCGCGCGCGGGAGATCGAGGAGTCCGAGACCGGCAGGGCCGTACTGGACCAGCTCCTTGAAAACCTCCGCATCGCGGAGCGGGAAAAAATCCCCATCTGCCAGGACACCGGCTACGCCGTGTTTTTCGTGGAGCGCGGCGAAGAGCTGATGATCGAGGGCGGCACGCTCGACGAGGCCATCAACGCCGGCATGATGCGCGGCTACACCGACGGGTATCTGCGCAAGGGCACCTGCGACTGCCTTACCCGCAAAAACCGCGGCGACAACTCGCCCGCCGTCATCTACACCGAGTGCATTCCGGGCGACGGCCTCAAAATCTCGTTCATGGCCAAGGGCGGCGGGTCCGAGAACATGAGCGGGGTGGCGATGCTGAAGCCGGCGCAGGGCTGGAAGGGCATCCGCGAATTCGTGGTGGGCACGGTGGACAAGGCGGGCGCGAACCCGTGCCCGCCGATCATCATCGGGCTCGGCATCGGCGGGACCATGGACAAGGCGGCGGTGAACGCGAAGAAGGCGCTGCTCCGCCCGCTCGGCGAGAAAAATCCGGACCCGGAGCTGGCGGCGATGGAAGCGGAGCTCTTGGAAGCGGTGAACAAGCTGGGGATCGGCCCGCAGGGCTATGGCGGCCGGGTGACGGCGCTCGGCGTCTCGATCATCCGCTGGCCGTGCCACATCGCGAGCCTGCCGGTGGCCATCAACGTGCAGTGCCACGCCAGCCGGCACCGCGAGATCGAGCTGTAGGAGGGACGCGATGAGTGAAGTAAAAAAATTAAGCGCTCCCTTTTCCGAGGAAGTTGCGCGGTCGCTCAAGGCGGGCGACCAGGTGGCGCTTTCGGGCGTGATCTATACGGGCCGTGACACGGCGCACAAGCGCATGATGGAGACGCTGGACCGGGGCGAGGATCTGCCATTCCCGCTCTCCGGCGCGGTCATCTTTTACGTAGGCCCCACGCCGCCGCCGCCGGGCCGGCCCATCGGCAGCGCCGGACCGACCACCTCGGGAAGGATGGACGCCTACGCCCCACGCCTGATCGCGCTCGGGCTGCGCGGCATGATCGGCAAGGGCAACCGCAGCAAAGAGGTGCGCGAGGCGTGCGTGAAGTACGGGTGCGTGTACCTGGGCGCAATCGGCGGCGCGGGCGCGCTGCTCTCCAATTCCATTTCGGCGGCCAAGGTCGTGGCCTGGGAGGAGCTCGGCCCCGAGGCGGTTCGCGAGCTTCAGGTCAAGGATATGCCGCTGGTCGTCATCAATGACTGCTTCGGAGCTGACCTGTACGAGCAGGGCCGGGCCAAGTTCGCCCGGAAATAGGGCCGGGGGGGGAAGATGATCCGCATTGAGCCCAGTCATCCCAATGAGTTCAGCATGACCATACTCATCCCGCTGGTGGGTAAATTGATTGGACTGGTCATCCTCGGCCTGGGCGTGTATCTTCTGGGATATGGGCTGGGCGTCCCGGGAATCAAGGTCATGGATGAGGGCGGATCGCCCGCGAAGCCTGTCCAAACGCTCATCTTTGGCGCGGGCATGGCCGTCCTCGGGTACGGCTTTATCTTTGGACGCAAGGGTGTGATCGTGGATCGGGCGCGGGGAGAGGTCGTGAGATGGACCGGCGCCCCCATGCCCTTGTGGAAGCGCCGGTATCCGCTCTCTTGGTATCAGCGCGTGACCATTGGCCGGGAGCGGCATGAGGACGCGGACAGGAGTTATGAAAAACACCCGGTACGGCTGGAGGGCGAAGACGGCCGCCGGCTCCTGATTTTCTCGCCCTCGGACCACAGAGAAGCCTGGCTGGCCATGCAGGAAATAAGCGCCTTTATGGGCTGGCCGACGCTGACCCCATTCCGACCAGAGGAAGGAACTACAGGAGGTTGGACACCCGGTCCCGGAACGGGAAATTAGCCTGGCGCCGCCGTTTAGTTATTGCAGTCCGCAAGGAGGTAAAACATGGTCGAGAAAAGGGCGCTGAAGGTGGTTTATGACGACGATTTTTATCAGGCCATTCGGCGGCGGATCAAGGAGTGGGCCGCGGGCAAGGGCAAGGGGCATAAGTATCTTGAGTTCGTTCTACTCGCGCCGGACCTTTTGCACCTCATGGTCAAGCTGACGCTCGACCGCCGCGTGCCCGCCGCGGCCAAGGCCAAGCTGGGCTTTGCCATCGCTTATTTCATCTCGCCGCTGGACCTGTTGCCGGAGGCCGTGCTCGGGCCCATCGGATACCTCGACGACGTGGCCATGGCCGCATGGGTGATTGACAGCATCATCAAGTCCTCCGGCGCCGACCTCATCCTCGAACACTGGGCCGGAGAGGCCGACATCATCGCCACCGTGTCCCGCATCACCGGCGCCGCCAACGAGCTCCTGGGCGCCGGCCTGGTAAGAAAGCTTAAAGTAGTCCTCGACCGCCAACACTTCGGCAATAAGATGGTCAAGGAACCCGTGATGAGGACGTTGGAGAGCGAGTAAAAACTCTCCCGGAGGTCTTGAGAGTCTTTTTTCACGCAAAGGCGCAAAGAACGCAAAGTTTAAGAAAGAAAATATTTTCTTTGCGTTCTTTGCGCCTTTGCGTGAAATAAATCTTTATTATTCGTCCCCGCCCTTCACCCGGGTCTACTTTTTTTCCAGCGCCTCCTCCGAGTACTCCTCGGGATGCATGGCCTCCCAGCGCTCGGACCAGAACTCCATGAAGTACTGCAGGAGCTGCATGTAGGCCTCGATCACGTCCTCCCCGTCGAGCTCGTTCACCGAGAGCAGGGCCTGGCGGTAGATGAGCTCGGGCTCCAGGTCCATGACCTTGGCGGCCCCGAGATGGGAGAGGAAGAAATCGAAGTACTCGCCGTAGGCCGCGAGGTGCTCCGCGGTAAAGCCCTGCCGGCCCAGGTGGTCGAAGAACGCCTTCTTGACGAATTGGTTGTCGTCCATTAATTTTTTCCTTGAAACGTCATCGTCATTATTTCAGCAACTATTATTAAGCGCAAAGGCGCAAAGAACGCAAAGAGAAGAATTTTTCTATTAATCTCTGCGTTCTTTGCGCCTTTGCGCTTTTAAAAATTTTTTCGGACTTATTCCTCTTCCTCCTCGGTCGTCTTCTTGGAGGCGGCGATGACCTTTTCCGCGATGTGTGCTGGCACTTCCTCGTAGTGGTCGAACTCCATGGTGAACATTCCTCGTCCGGAGGTGATGGAATCGAGGTCCGGGGAATAGCGGAGCATCTCGGCCAGCGGGACCTGGGCCTTGATGATCTGGCTGTTGCCGGACGAGTCGGTGCCGAGCAGGCGGCCCCTCCTGCGGTTCATGTCGCCGATCACGTCGCCGGCGCACTCGTTGGGGACCACGACCTCGACGGTCATGATCGGCTCCAGGAGGCACATGCCGGCCTGCTCGGCCGCGGCCTTGAAGCCCAGGGAGCCGGCGATCTGGAAGGCCCGGTCCGAGCTGTCCACCTCGTGGTACTTGCCGTCGTAGAGCCTTACCTTGACGTACTTCATCGGATACCCCGCGAGCACGCCCTTGGTCATCCTGGTCTTCACGCCCTTTTCCACGGAGGGGATGTAGTTGTTGGGGATGGCGCCGCCCTTGATCGCGTCCTCGAACTCGAATTCGACCTCCCCGTCGCGGGAAAGGGGCGAGATCTCGACCCAGCACCAGCCGTACTGGCCGCGGCCGCCGGTCTGCTTCTTGTATTTCCCTTCGCCCTTGGCCGAGCGCTTGATGGTCTCCAGATACGGCACCTTGGGCGCGGACAGGATGACCTCGACCCCGTACTTGCGCTTCATTTTTTCCAGGGTGGTCTCGACGTGGACCTGGCCCATGCCCTCGATGATGAACTCGCCGGTCTGCTCTTCGCGGCGCACGCCGAGCGTCGGGTCCTCCTCCATGATCTTGTTCAAGGACGTCATGAGCTTGTCCTCGTCGCCCTTGGTCTTCGGCGTCACGGCGAAGCTGATCACCGGCGAGGCCTTGGGCAGCGGCGGCAGCAGGATCACGTCATTGTCGGCCGAGAGCGTGTCGCCGGTGGCGGTGTCCTTGAGCTTGGCCACGGCCACGATGTCGCCGATCCGGGCGGGATTGATGGTCTCGGTGTTCTCGCCGGTGATGAGCAGCATCTGGCCGATGCGCTCCTTGCCCTGCTTCGTGCTGTTGATCACGGTGGAATCGCCCTGCAGCTTACCCGAGAAAATCCGGAACACGGCCAGCTTGCCCTTGTAGGGGTCGGAGATGGTCTTGAACACCTGCGCGCAAAACGGCGCGTCCTCGGTGCACGGACGCTCGACCTCGCCGCCCTTGGGGTCCGCGCCCTTGACCGACTTACGGTCGAGCGGCGACGGCCCGGTCTCGGCGATCACGTCGAGCAGGAGCTTGATCCCGATGTTCTTCACGCCCGACCCGGCCAGCACCGGGACCACGGTGCCGCTCTTCACGCCCGCGGCCAGGGCCGCGAACAATTCCTGCGGCGTGATCTCCTTTTCCTCCAGATATTTCTCCAGGAGCGCGTCGTTGGACTCGGCCACGGCCTCGACGAGCTGACGCCTCGCGTCGTCCGCCTCGTTCTTCAAGTCCGCCGGGATGGACTCCTCGTTGTACTTGCCCGAACCGTCGCCCGCGTACACCAGCGCCTTCATGCGCAACAGGTCCACCACGCCCTTGAACTCGGCCTCCTTGCCGATGGGGATGCTGATCGGGCACGGCTGCACGCCGAGCACGTTCCGGATCGCCGTGAGCGCCGCGTCATAGTCCGCCCGCTCCCGGTCCATCTTGGACACGAAAATAAAGCGAGCCAAGAGCTTCCCCTCGCCGTCCTTCCACAATTTCTCCGTGAGCACCTTGACCTGGTCCACCGCGTCCACCACGAACAGCCCGATGTCAACGGCATTGAGCGCGTTCTTGGCCTCGGCCACGAAATTGGGATCGCCCGGTGTGTCCACGATGTGCGCCACGCACTTGTTATACTCGATGTGGCAAAAGTGCGTGCTCACCGAGCTCACGCGCTTCTTCTCCTCCGCCTCGAAATCCAGGACCGAGGTCCCGTCCACTACCTGACCCAGCCGGTTGACCGCCCCCGCCGTGAACAACATCGCCTCCGCGAGGCTCGTCTTGCCCGCGCCCCCGTGCGCAAACAGCCCCACGGTCCGCACGCTCGTCCTCTCGTATTCCTTCATCCAACCACTCCTTTCCGACGTGAACGAATAATATTAAATTGATGTTGCGGCGGTGTCAAGGCGAGGAAGGGACGAGGGTGTACGACAAATTTGGTGGTCAGGCCGCGCGTCTTGCATCCCAGTAGTCCTCGAAGCCCCCGGACTCCAGACAACAGCGGAGCGCGATGATCGCGTTGGCCCCGCGCACGGTCCAGTGCATCCCCGATTGTTTGAGGCGCTTGCCGATCAGACTCTTGCAACCCGCCTCCACGACTCCCGAACCGATGAATAAGCCTTGCTTGCGGAAGCGGTCATATCGCATCCGCTCCTGGTTCTTCTCAAAGTAGACCACCGCCTTCGCCAGCGCCTCTTTCTTTTTGCTCCCCAACTTTAATCCGCCCAACTCGCTGATGATCTCCAAGACCCGGCCCCGCTTAAGACGCTTGCGCATCCGCCCGAACCAGGCCTTCCTTCGCGCTTCATCTTCCGGATAAAGCAGATGGGCAATCCCGTTCAGGTGTTCGGCGGCGTGATAGAAGTCAACGATCTTGGCCGCGCCGGGGAAATGGAGATCGGCCAGGTTCCACACCCAGGGAGCGCCGTCGCCCACCACCGCCACTTTTTCCGCCTCGTTCAATCCCCGGCGGACCGCCTCCGCGTAAAGCCGCCCCCCGAAGCGCTCCACCTCTTCCTCTTCGATCTTGCCCGTGGAGCTCGTGGAGTCTGGGTCGCGCACCGGATGGCCTTGCTCGTCCACCCGCGTCTGGGTGAAGACCGCGCCCAGCTTGGCTTCCCTCGTCCGGGCGATTCCGTCCGACGCTTTACCCCGACGACCATGGGGTATTTGTGGGGTATTTGGGTATTTGGGGTCTGGACATTGGACATTATATTTGTTATGGCTCTCGTTTTTTTATGAGCTTGCAAGAGGCCTTGCAAGGATTTGGTGGCTGGCGCCAACTTAATTCAAATCGGATTTGCCTCATTGCTCTCTTCTAATTCCGGGGACACCATCCATCACTCTCATGCTTCCCCTCCATCCTCCTCTCTCCCGCTCGGCGCGGACCATGTGAAAGCCCGATTGATCGGGTTTTGCTATGGCATACAGGCCCGCCATTTATGGCGGGTGGCGAGGGCCGGCAGGGTCGGAGGAGGGCGTTTTAATGTCTTTCCCTCCAGGCTTGCAGGAGCGACTTTAGTCGCGACCGCTTCTCCTCCCCGAAATCCCGGAGGCCGTATGGATAAATCCCATCTTACGAGAACCCCGTTAAAACGGGGTCCAGGCACGGGTTGCAAACCCGTGCTCCCACCCGCGCTGAAGCACGGGCCTATACCAAGGCCCAAGGCCGCTAAACCGGCCTCCCCCTGTCCTCAGGCATCCGCTCGGTTCCCATCAGCCCCATTATACATTCCTATATTACCCTGTCAAGGGGAGAAGAGGGTTTACAGTTTGTACAGTTTGGGGTTTGGGGTTGGAAGAGGGTCTGCCTCCTCATTTTTCGCGCCCTGTTTTATAAACCCCGCAAGGGGTGGCAACGTGAGTAGCCGTAGGTGCAACCTACGGAACAGCGCCCACCGGGGTATCAACCCTGAAGATGTTGAACCAAAAGCGGCGGCGAGGTGCGACCCCTTCAGGGTCTGGTGTCGTGCGCCTTTCCGGGGGTTTCACCACCCGGCTACTCACATCATTGCCCTTCGGGGAAAGATTAAACAAGGTTCTGATCCCTTATTTGCCTGGGTCCTCTCTTCGAACCCCAAACCCTTCCCCTCCCCGACATACGACCTGCCACCTACTACCTACTCTCCTCAAAAGCATTACTTTTTTTCCTCCGGGGTGCGACCATTTTACTATATATAGGAGGGCTTTTTTCCGGGGGGAGGAATGAGGAGGGAAGCAAGAAGCAGGAAGTAAGAATCAAGAATCAAGGTTCGAGTTTGGGGCGCGGGTGACGGAGATACGAAGGCGGGGAGGTGAGAAGATTGTGAGGCGGGTTCTACGAAATATTTTATTGTCAAGTTGCGCTCAACATTTTGGGCGGCAATTCCGTGGCCTTTCTTGTGGCCTAAAGTTCAGACGCGGCTGGCCTAAAGTTCGGACGCGGCTGGCCCAAAGTTCGGACATGGGTGGCCGGAGGGTCGGCCGCGGGTGGCCTGACGTCCAGGCCACGGAGGGTCTGAATTGGGCCAGGCTAAGTGGGGCGGAACAATGGAAGTCACTGAAAAGATAGGGGCGGGTTTTTCAAGAATAGCGGCGGGAGCGCGAGGTGGCCCAAGCTTTAGGCCGGCAAACTGCCAATTAGCGAAAAAACAGTGGTTGCATTTTCCCGGGCCGGGCGGCGTCAAAAAGAGAGACCGGATGAACAGGATGAAGGATAGAAAACAATCGTCGCCTTTCGAGGCAAAAACAACGTTCCCGCCCGCGGGAAGGCGGACGGGGACCCTGGGCGCGAGGCTTGAGGGTTATTTCTTTTGGGTGGCCTTTCCGCCGCACCGGCAGCCGCATGATTTTTTGGCCGCCTTCTTGGCGGGCTTCTTGGCCGCTTTCTTGGCTGTTTTCTTCGCTGGCATTTTCCGGTCCTCCTTTTTTCTTCAGGGGTTTGTGGTTTGTTGTTTGTGGTTTGTAGTTAACATTCCATCCAACCACAAACCCAAAACCGCAAACCACAAACTCTTAACATTTGGTGAAGCCGCAGAGTTGGCAGGTCATGCATCCTTCCTTGTACTCGACTGGTCCTCCGCAGTCGGGGCACATGGCGATGGATACGGTGACTTGAGGGTCGGCGTCGGGCGGCGTGATCTGGGTGTGTTGCGGCTCGGTTCGGGCGTTGACGGCGCCGGCGGGTTCGGTCTCGCCGATCTTCTTGGAGCCGTTCTTTTTATAGGACGGATAGGTCTCGATGGCCTTGGCGATGGCGTCGGCGCAGGAGTGGATCTTCTTTCCGTTCTCCCACCAGGTCATCTGGGGGCAGGAGATGCCCTTCAACTGTCTGACTATCTCCTCGGCCTTCATGCCGGCGCGCAACGCGAGGGAGATGAGGCGGGAGACGGCCTCGGCCTGGCTGGCCGCGCAGCCGCCGGCCTTGCCCATGTTGGTGAAGACCTCGAACAGCCCGTGCTCGTCCTCGTTGATGGTGACGTAGAGCGAGCCGCATCCGGTGGGCATCTTGCGGGTCCGGCCCTGGACCATGTCCATGCGGGGCCGGGGCTTGAGCTCGCCGCGCGCGTGCTCCGTCTCCACATCCTCTTGCTTGTCCACCGACAGCACCTGGTTCTCGCGCGAGCCGTCGCGGTAGACGGTCACGCCCTTGCAGCCCAGGCGGTAGGCCATCTCGTAAACCTTGGCGATTTCGTCGGGGGTGGCGTCTTTTTGGAAGTTCACGGTCTTGGACACGGCGTTGTCGGTGTATTTCTGGAAGGCGGCCTGCATGCGCACGTGCCAGTCGGGCGTGATGTCCATGGCGGTGACAAAGAGCTTGCGCACGTCCTCCGGGATCTCGTCGAGGTCGCGCAGCGAGCCCTTCTTGGCCACCTTCTTCATCAGGGCCTCCGAGTAAAAGCCCTGCTCGCGGGCGATGGCCTCGAAGTAGGGGTTGACCTCGGCCAGCTCGTCGTTGTCCATGCAGGTGCGGACGTAGGAGATGGCGAAGTAGGGCTCGACGCCGGAGGATGCGCCGGCGATGATGGAGATGGTTCCGGTGGGCGCGATGGTGGTGACGGTGGCGTTTCGAAGCGGCGGCTGGCCCGGCTCGTCGTAGATCGAGCCCTCGAACGCCGGGAACGGCCCGCGCTTTTCGGCCAGCGCCGCGCTCTCCTTGCGGCCCTCGTCGCGGATGAAGAGCATCACGTCCTCCGCGAGCTGGGTGGCCTCGCTCGAATTGTACGGGATGCCGAGCTGCACCAGCATGTCGGCCCAGCCCATGATCCCGAGGCCGATCTTGCGGTTTTTCTTGGTCGTCTCCTCGATCTGGGGCAGCGGGTATTTGTTGGCGTCAATGACGTTGTCGAGGAAATGGACGCTGGTATTGACCACTTGGGCCAGCTTGTCCCAGTTGATCTTGCCGCTCGAGACGACCTTGGCCAGGTTGATCGAGCCGAGGTTGCAGGACTCGTACGGGAGCAGGGGCTGCTCGCCGCAGGGGTTGGTGGACTCGATGCGGCCCTGGTTCGGAGTCGGGTTATCGGCGTTGAGGCGGTCCAGGAAGACGATGCCGGGCTCGCCGGTCTTCCAGGCCGCGTCCACGATCTCCTTCCAGACTTTTTGGGCGGGCAGCTTGCTCACGGGCTCGTGCGTGCGCGGACTATGCAGGTCATACTCGGCGTCATCCTCCACCGCCCGCATGAACTCCTCGGTCAGGCCCACCGAGATGTTGAAATTGGTGAGCTTGGTCGTGTCCTGCTTGCATACGATGAAGTCCTCGATGTCCGGGTGGTCCACGTTCAAGATGCCCATGTTGGCGCCGCGGCGGGTGCCGCCCTGCTTGATTTCCTCGGTGGCCGAGTCGAACACGCGCATGAAGCTGATCGGGCCGGAGGCCACGCCGCGGGTCGTGTTGACCACGTCGTTTTTGGGCCGGAGCCGCGAGAAGGAGAACCCGGTGCCGCCGCCGGACTTGTGGATCATGGCCGTGTGCTTGACCGCCTCGAAGATCGAGTCCAGCGAGTCGTCCACCGGGATCACGAAGCAGGCCGAGAGCTGGCCGAGCTCGCGGCCGGCGTTCATCAGGGTCGGCGAGTTGGGCACGAACTCGAACGCGGTCATCATCTGGTAGAACTCGTCCTCCAGCGCCTTCACGTCCGCGTCCGGGTCGTAAATCCGGTCAATCTGGGCGATCACGCGCGCCACCCGCCGGAACATGTTCTGCGGCTTCTCGATCGGGTTGCCGTTGTAGTCCTTCTTCAGGTAGCGCCGCTCCAGCACCCGCCGCGCGTTCTCCGAGATCGCGAACTCGGGCTCATCGAAAAACTGGTCCTTGTCCTGGTCTTTTTCGCTCATGGAGTCGAACCGGAGCTTAAGCTCCTGAACCTTGGATTCAACCAAGTCCTTCACCAGCTCGTCGGAAAGCTCCCGGATGTTCTGGCTCTTGATCTCCTTGTTCACTTCCGCCACGCACTCCGTGGCCTGCTCCAGCGAGAATTCCATCTCCCGGATCAGAGCCTCGATTATCTTCTTCTCATCCAAGCTGGCGATGGTTTTCATTTTTTCCGGCTTGGCCCCGGCGTCGCCGCCGTTGCCGTTGCCCTTCGCGGGCTTTACTTCCTTGGTGGTTTCCTTGGAGGGTTTTTGAGCTTCAGCACGATCTTCCGCTTTCATCGCCATCATGTCCTTTCCCGAGTTTCGGCAACACTCCACTTATACCGGTTCCACCCGTTCCCCTTGTTGACAAACGACTCTATGGCTAAAGATAATAAAGCCGGCCAGAGTTGCCGGCCGTGTTGCTGCGTAGTGTACGAGCATAATCATACCACCAGATGTTGTGCTGTCAAGAGAAAAATTTAAATATTTTTATCCACAAATAAATAGCAAAGCATTACAATTACTTATCATTCTTCCCCACAGGTGAAAATGGTGTGCACCGACTGTGGACAAAATTTTAATGAAGATCATAAGGGCAATTTGCAAGTTAGAGAGCATATCTAAACCAATGGATCAGGACATGCAACTATCATCTCAATTTAACATAACTTTAACCATCCAGCCACCCCTCCCAAGGGCTGCGGGCGCCCTCACCCGCAGACCCCTCCCCGGCCCTCCATGCCGCCTTAAAAGTATCTTTCCTCCCCCCGCAAGATAACATGCAAGAATCATTAAAATATCATAAGAAATTGTAACCCGTCCCGCCCGCGCGCGCATTTCAAGCACGGCCAGAAAAATGCAACCGCCGCCTTTTCTCTAATGCGCCTTCACCTGGCCTAAAACCCAGGCCACGAAAGCAGTTTCCGAAAAAATTATCGCTCCCGCCGCGATCGGTCCTTTTAAAAATCCGGGGCTTATAAAACCGCGGCCTGATTTTCAAGGCCTGAAAAACCGGCTCCGCGGCCCGGATCCTGGACCACCCGCGTCCGGACTTTGGGCCACCCGCGTCCGAACCCTGGGCCACCAGTGTCCGAACTTTAGGCCAGCCGTGTCCGAACTTTAGGCCACAAGAAAGGCCACGGAATTCCGGCCCCAAATGTTGAGCGCGAATTGACAAGAAAATATTTTGTCGAGCCC
>Ga0307378_10006901_pt1 | contig 15389 bp, 23 predicted proteins | sample UN1MG_FD_202238 | JGI IMG/M metagenome (GOLD analysis project Ga0307378, IMG submission 202238) | Soil microbial communities from Risofladan, Vaasa, Finland - UN-1 | ecosystem: Environmental > Terrestrial > Soil > Coastal area > Acid sulfate soil | place: Finland: Risofladan, Vaasa | collected...
TTGTTTGGCTCGGACGAGGCCAACGCAGCCGAGGCGATTGCCAAAGAGGTCGGGGACCCGAGCCTCGCCAAAAAGTTGAACGTCGAGATCGACGGCGAGAACGTGAAGATCAGCGGCGATGTCCCATCCCAGGAGATGAGGGAGAAGATCATTGTGGCTGCCGGCAATGTCGAAGGCATCTCCAAGGTCCAGGAGAGCCTGACCACGACTGGGACGGATCCCGAGGGCGGCTTCCACACTGTAGAGAAGGGCGACACGCTCTGGGCGATCTCGCAAAAAAGCTACGGCGATGGCGCCAAGTATAAGCTGATCTTCGAGGCCAACAGGCCGATGCTTTCTCATCCGGACAAGATCTATCCCGGACAGGTGCTGCGCATACCGGCCCTCGAAACCGCAGCGAGTGCGAAAAGCACAAGCTAACCAATTCTCCCCCGTACGCGGGGCTTTATAGTTAGGCCAGGAGATGCGGAATGGGGGGTCGGCTATTGCCGGCTCCCCTTTTTGCGACTGTCTGTTCGGCTGGCTGATGTCCGCTATGGGTCATGAGCTGACATCGGCTCGATCTTCGTGGAGGTCCGCTTTACCCCCAAAAGCAGACCTGATTGGTATGCGTCCCGATTGAGCTTCAAATGTCATCTGACGGGGCTCGAAGCGAGCGACCAGTCAGTTAGGTTTAATCCTTGATATTAAGGCAGAAAGCGTGTGTCCCTCGATCCCTTGGAATTAGTAGCAAGGTCTCGAAGCCCGGGCCTCAGAGGCCCTAGCGTTCTGGACGCGAACGGCCCAGCCTTGGGTCTAAGTCTGTGGCTGGCAGGACGTTCTATGTGCTACCGGCCAGCACTTGCCTCGATGGTCTGAACAGCAAGACGGGGTCCATCTCCTACCCATGCCACCATGGCCAAGGTGAGCACCAAGGCCAGAATTGCGAAGAAAACCTCTCGGATCATCGCAGCAGCCCTCCCTAGAGTGCTTATTTGTTGGGCCTGCGTGGTGTTCGCAGAAATGAACGCCATCGGGCCGATAGCGTTAACCACAGCGGGCGGCCTTAGGTTCCCCTGTGCGAAGAGTCAGGCGCTCGCCTCAAATTATTGCTCAGTACGTTGTCTCAGAATGTACACTTTCTGCAACTCCTCGTTGACGCGTTCCAAAATGTGTCTCTTAATGTGGTTCTCGCAACCTCTTAGAGGATAGGAAACCGCGATGACCACAGTCGGATACGCCAGGGTATCGAGCACCGGGCAAGACCTCAGCGTCCAGCTTGAGAGGCTGGAGCGCATGGGGTGTGAAAAGGTCTTCAAGGAGAAGCGTTCAGGGGTGGATGCTGGGCGTCCTGAGCTAAAGCGGTGCCTGGAGTACCTTCGGGACGGCGACACACTTCTGGTGACAAAGATAGACCGCCTGGCGCGCTCGACCTCGGACCTCTACCGCATCATCTCTCAACTGTCTGAGAAGGGGGTCTCGTTCAAGGTGGTGGATGATCCGACAATCGATACGACCTCACGCACCGGCAAGCTGGTCATGGGCATCCTGGCGCTGATTGCCGAGTTCGAGAACGACATCCGCCGTGAGCGGCAGATGGACGGGATTGCCCAGGCGCGGGATCGTGGGGTGAAGTTCGGACGCAAACCCATTCTCGTTCCCGACACGATCAAGAAGGTTCGGAAGCTAAGAAAGTCCGGGAAGACAGTGCCGGAGATTATGCGACAGACCTCTCTGTCGAAGGCTTCTGTCTATAGAGCTCTCGCGGAGTCGCCGACACGTCCATCACGATGACGGAAGGAACCGCCAGTAGCCCGCTTTGCCGCGAATGTAAGCAGCCTCTGATGGCCCTAGACTTCTACGGAGAGCGGCTGAAGGGGTGCCCAACCTGCAACATCTGGTGGACCCCGAATGACACCAAGAAGAAGCTTCGTGGAGCGCAAAAAGGTCCACTTCCGCCATGATCCATCACTCGCACCGGGACGATTGAGAGACAGCATGGACAACGAGCAGAGCTTCACTCGTCTTATCTTCATGAAGGCTGCCTGCAATACGGCAAACCTAATCAGATCAAGAAGTTCCGGCTTTGTATTTCTGATTGCCTCAGCTGCAACTGGATCGCTGCTTTACTGGTGGCTGTATGGCTTTCCAGAAGACTCGGGCGAAGCACTTAGATTTGCTCTGTTTGTGGTCGCTACCTTTTTGGTCTTCATCCTCATCGCCTTTGCGTGGTTTTTCATGATTGCGCCAAACGAAGTTGCCTATGAAGCCGTCCGAGCAGCACTAGAAGAAGCAGCGAAGGCGTCCGAAGAGATGAACCCTATCAGTTGGGAGGTATGGAGAAGGCGGTCTCGTTACACGCCCGCAGAACTGGCCTGCATACTAGCGCAACGTGAACCCAGTGCCGCAGCGTTACCTCAGCCGGCGGAGCAGCTGGCATACAAGGAGCTTATTTGGGAGGAGATAAATGAGGGCAAGCTAGCCTGTGAAGGTAGCCTGCCCGCTGGTCCCAAAATCGAGAAGGCAACCGCCATAAGCTGGGCGGAAGCCAAAGAATTTGACGTGAGCCACATCAAGTAGCCGCCCTTCAAGCGGCCGAATGAAAAGCCAGTCGGCAGCGACTTGCAAATACAGATGGTCAACAGGGGTCGGTGCGCTGTGGGTCCCCTGTTCCCGAGACCCCCCGTGGGTACCTCGCGGCTCGTTACCCTGTAGCTAAGTCTACCTAGACCATCATGCGGAAAGCCGATCCCATAAGACCCTGTGAGTTAGTAGACTCTCGTGACTAGCAACAACGAAGCTTAGCAACATTCACAGCAATGCACCGTGCTTAGTCGAAGTTGGAAACTTTTGGATCGTTGCCTAATGGCAGTGAACCCTACCAACGCTATTGTCCATGTGGCAGCATTGGCCGGGTGGTGAACTCTTGCGGCATCCGCCACCGTGGGCCTGAGCCATTGTGGGAACTAGAACAGCAAGGAGAGTCAAAACAAAGATGCTTCGTTTCACGCTGAGTCTCCTCTCGTCGTGAGGCTTTCGCTTCTGCCCCTCATAAACTGTGATCAAAGTCATTCATCAAACATTACGTCGTAAAACTCGTTTACAAGAACACCATACTCGGGTTCCTCCATATTCGCTATCCTCACGCTAGCCGAGAGTTTTCTTCCAATTATTTTCTTCCTTGAAAACTCAGACGAACAAACGTCGTAGCACCACTGCTCTAGGCAGGTGCCCCATATTTGTTTTCCCGCCGTTGTTTTTAGGCGCAAATTTGTTGCGTCTCCGCAATCAACCTCAACAACTTCTCCCGCTACTCTAGTTTGCGCGTAAATGGCGTCTGTAAGTGGGGGCAGTATCAGCAAACCAATAACGAGAAGCAGCTGCATTATCGCTTTCAACATTGTCGGATCACTCCAAAATATGATGCTAATTGAACGGGGCTGGAACTCGGTAATTAAAGTACTCCTTAGCCGTCACCTGAGCGCGCTTTGTAGAACAGCGATCTGCTCTTGGTAACGTCGCTCTAGGCATGACCGATTAGAACCACAGGCATTTCGTCGCTGAATCCATGCACGTTGCTTCTTCGTGTAGTATCTAGCGTTTCGCCGCTGTTTGGTAGCAGCGTAGAGCGCGCTAAGCTGCACGTCTAATCGCGACAAGGTTGATGAACTGCAAATTGCCTTTTCGGACGCGGTTTGCGCTTTGGAGCACGAGAAACTTGGAACCGATAGTGAATCTGAGTCTCGCGGCTGGAACTCTGGTGAGAACTGAAGGGCGCTGATCCGTTCTCGATAGTGTTTCTCTATGCAGATGTCATTTGCACCACAGGCATCTCTTCTGCGTAGCCATAGTCTCTGTTGCCTTCTGATATCTGCCGAACTGCTGCTCTGAAGGGCAATCGCGTAGATACCAGCCAATTGAAAATCCAAATTCGTGAGCAACGGCGACTGGCAAATGGTTTTCTCTGTATCGAGTCGTGCCTTTGCGCATGAGAAGCTGGGTTCCAGTCTGAATTGCGAGGCTGGTGCCTGCACTTCAGGGGTCGAGGTGGTCGATGGACTCGAATCCACAACCACCACACCCATAGCGTTAAGATCAGTCGGCGTAAGCCAAGCTATACGGCCTGGTTGCGTTTGAACTATCTTCCCGATGACAGATGGCGGTGCGCCATAGGCGGCTGCTTCTCGTGCGAACAAGGTTGTAACGCCCATAGTGGAGAGGTCTTCTATTCCAGCGTCACTAACGCTGTGCACGCCCAACAAAGCGTCGGGTGCCATAAGACGATGCTTAGCGGCTGCAAAGAGAAGAAAACAAGCTGAAGAGCACTGACTGCCGCTCGGTACAAATACCCGAGTGTTGAGTTCGCTAACCAACTTAGCAATCTTACTCGCTTCTACGATGCTACCGCCGGGGCTATCGACGAAGAAGGTTCTAATTCGCTCCGACCTGGGTAGTGCCGCGCTAAGACGGTCGAAGTCACCAGGTATGATCGGTCCTTGAAGAGTGATGTCGACAACGCCTGGTTCAACCGGAATGCGGCCATACTGAAGCGCAGATGCCTGAAAAGGTGTGAGCAACAGCCCGACGAAAAGACCCGCGAACTTCCCAAAGCGGTACCGGGCCGTGCCCGCTTACTCTCTCGTCTTTCGTCTGCACTGACACACCTCAAAGCAGCTTCGTCCGACGCATATGCTACGATGCGCCCAAGTCATTCATGGCCATCAATCTGAAGGGAACTTGGTATCCGTACTGTGAGATTGATGCTGGTACGGTGAACGCTCTAATCACAGCTAGTTCTGTGGGAGGTTTCTATAATCAGAATATTCGGAGCCGCCGCGATGGAACACGCGGTCCATTTGATTGCCGCGACCATCCGCTGCCAGATTATTAGCCGGACTCGGGCTTCTCGGTCAGAAGGGGGCTAATAGCGTTCGTCAAAGCCCCGACAGAAGGAGGTTCCAATGAGGGCAGCGAATTTACTCGCCAGCGTGGCGATGGTAACCGCCATTTCAACAATGACCACAGCCTGCGATGACGGCAGCAAAATCGACAATGAAATAATGCAGCTGATGTACCCGGAGTCATTTCGTCCGGGGAACCCAGAATATCTGGAGAGGGATTTTGAGGCGGGGGCAGACTTTATATGCGATGAGATCGAAATACATTATGGGCGCGACATCTGCGCTGAGCCAAAGATTAAGTGGCGAGGGTAAGTTACAATTCGCCGAGGGTGCGCCCTCTCTTCAATCACAATCTTTGTAGTCAGACGCCATACAGCGTTTCGCTCTTTGTTGCGCTTCTATTAGTTGTGATGGAGAGAGGTTACGGGCTGCGGTATCCCTTTTTTTGATGGCGTCCGCATCTCCGTTCGCAGCGGCGATGTTGAACCACATATGAGCGGTCATATAGTCTTGAACTACACCCTGGCCGTCCCTGTACATCGTACCAAGAGCGTACTGCCCCTTAGCGTCTCCTTGATCGGCAGCCCTGCGAAACCACCTCACCGCTTCAGCGTAGTTCTGAACGACACCCTTTCCTCTAGCATACATCGCACCAAGACGAGTTTGCGCCCCAGCATTCCCTTGTTCAGCACCCTTGCGAAACCATTTCACCGCTTCGGCATAATCCTGAGCGACACCCTCTCCTTTCGCATACATCGAACCAAGATGGCTTTGGGCCGGAGAAAACCCCTGCTCAGCAGCCTTGCGATACCATTTTGCTGCTTCAGCGTAGTCTTGAGTAACACCCTTGCCTCCGTAATACTTTCCAGCAAGATTGGTCTGCGCCCCAACATCTCCCTGATCGGCAGCCTTGCGATACCACTTCACCGCTTCGGCATAATCCTGAGCGACGCCCTGGCCGAAGGAATAGCTCACACCAAGACTATTCTGCGCCGAAGGATGCCCCTGCTCAGCAGCCTTGCGAAACCACTTCACCGCTTCGGCATAATCCTGAGCGACGCCCTCGCCCCAGTCGTACATCCCTCCAAGTCTGAACTGCGCTTCAGCATTTCCTCGCTCGGCCAGCGGTGTCCATATCTTTAGCGCAGTTGCGTAGTCACCTGCGTCGTATGCTTTCTGCCCGCTATAAAAATCCTGCGCCCATAAGGTGCTGGTCGTTGAGACGACGATGAGCACAAAGGCGGCGAGAAGTTTGGTCATTGGCTCGAACTACATTTGTGCGTTCGGTTAATTTCCGCCCCGTCTCCCTTAACAGCTTCGGCAGCTTAGCAACATTCACGGCAATGCGCGTGCGCCTCATCGAAGGTCAGTCAATGGCATTGCACTCATATTGGCCACCCCTGGCACCCGGTTGCTCCATTAGATACCCGGCGATTTTCTTGCATATGGAGCCGTTGTCTCCATAGCCGAACAACACCGCTACCTTGGACCGAACTCCTGGCAGCGCGGCAGCACCTGATGTTTTTTCGAGCATATAAACGCGGTTTCCAGGGATGGCTAATGATAGGGAGCGTGCCGCGTCTTCCATTATCTTCTCGTTGTCGTCAGCATCAGCACCGCTCGGCTCACAAGCCGCGAGTATGAGCACGACGGTGATGCTAGCCAGTAGGGCCACTCTCGACCTATTCGTGATTGCCGCTGAGAAATGTCTGGTGCTGCGCATGAACTTTACTTCCCTGACCGTAAGAGACCCGGCTCCTTAGCAACATCCATAGCAATGCGCCGTGCCTCAAAGGGCTTCGCAAGTGCCTACTGTGAACTGCGAAAGATGGAAACTCATGAATAGGATGGCTGGCTTGTTATCCCATTGCCGTATCCTGACCCATCGCGTCGCGGCCTCAGCCACCTCTTCCCGCTTAAAAACTCCGTCCTCGCCAGTCAAATACGAATGGGGAGCAACAAGAATTGTGTCATTAGATTTGTTGCCTCGCTGCACGACATGCCATTGTTCGGGTGCAAGTTCGTCGGGTGGATTTGACTTCGTTGGCGACCCAGCGTGGAGGCGAACCATCCCACTCACGGTATCAATGATCCAATAATCGATGTGTCGGAAGTAAGTCGTTTCAGCAGTTTTGCCGAGGGTGCCATCATCCAACAGGGTGACCGTATCTTTGCCCTTGCACTTAAACACTGTGGGCGATGCGCCCCCTGCGCCGGTTCCGATCACGCTTATTATGGCAGCAGTCAGTACGGCTCTGCGCATAGACCCTACTCCCCTGATCGCAACAGCTCCGGCAGCTTAGTAACATCTACGTTGACGTTGTTATCATCGCTAAAAGCGGGGCTTCGCGCGTTCGCACTTTAGCTCGTAATCAGACTCGAACTTCTCCTCACCGCTGCGGGCTTGGCGTACCGTTGCGGAACCTGAGAGCCGGTTAATGTTGCCGGTGAAATACCTTTCCTCATCATCCGTGGGGCACGAAAACACGATTTCCTCCGTGCTGAGCGAGCGAATGGGACATGTGCCGAAGGAGGATTCAAAAACTGTTTGTTGTCGAAGGTCGATGATAAGGATCATCTCAACATCCTTAGGTTCATGGGCCTCAAGCCTCTCGTAACTCTCAAGCAGCGTTTCTCCGGGCCGTATGCTGAAGCCTGTCGTATGCGTTCCGAGGCATAACAAGGAAAATCGCTCATTAGTCTGTTGCTCTGGGATCGACTGCTCCTGCGCCTGTTCCTCCAGGGCTTGAGGAGCGTCGTCACAGCCGAAGAGAGTGAATGTCACGGAAATCAGTATGGCCCAGCGCATTTAAGTTCACTCCGTCGAACCCAACAGCCCCGGTAACTTAGCAACATTCACAGCAATGCACCGTGCCTCAATCGAAGGTCAGGAGCGAAGTCAGTAAGCCCTATCGCCTAATACCGAGCCGTTTGGAAGACCGGAAGAAGCTACTGAGTCGTCGCCATACACCTGCATCGTTCTGACTCTTGGGGTCTCCGTATAGAGGACCAAGCTACCTTTGTCCGCTCCCGTCTCAGTCCACTCGGTGACTTCATCGCTATCCAGGCTAGGTCCCACCCAGGTGGTTTTACTGGTTTTTCTGTAAAGTCCCAGGTGCCTGCCATCGGTTGTCCGAATAGAGAAAGCCGTCAAACGGTCTGGCGTCTTTTCCTGAACGGCAGGCCTCACACAATCCGTGCCGTCGCTGTTCGCCACAAGAGGCGGAGTGCATTTGAGGATGATGCGCTGCGACTGCGCGGGTTGAGGCAAAAGTGACAGCGAACCTATCATGGCAGCGCAAGCGGCGATCAGTGTTGCCTTTCCAAGACGTTCCAAGCGAATGATATTCATCGAAAGCACGGCGATGTTCTTTTCGGCACGCTCTGCGGCCAATGGGTGTTTCTGCGGGAACACAGAGCAAAAAAACATGCTCACTGATAGGTACGCACCCAACAGCCCGGCAGCCTAGCAACATTTAAGACTGCCGTCCCGCACCCCTCAGCGCCTGCACTAATGCCGAGAAGAACGCCTTCATATCGATGACCTTGTGGTCCGGTCCGATGTAACCCTGGATAAGCCCGTGCGCCGTCTGGCGCACCTTAGCGTCGTTGTCTTCTGTCATGGGAAGCCCCTCTTTGCTCCCCCCCGCGCAGGCTCAGTCTAGCAGCCACAAGCCATGCGCCAAGGTTGTGGTTGGAGGATCTCATGTGACCGCTGCTGGAAGGGGCAACCGCCCCAGGTTAAGCTGACCTGAGCATTGTCCTTTCTGATCCATGTTTTGTCTAAGATGTTGCGTCGCACAAAAACACTCGTTGGTCTTGCTGCGCTTCTCGGCGTGGCAGTGCTTAGTCCCCCGACTGCCATTGGTGATGTCGAGCAGTTCACGATGCATGTGGAAGAGGATGCACCGGGATACGACTACCAGCGGTTCGATCCTCCCACACTAAGCTACTGCCAAAATCGTTGTGCCGCGGACTCGCAATGCAAAGCCTTCACGTACAATCGCGTACGTCACGTGTGTTTCCTAAAGTACAAGGCTGGCTTCCCACTCCGTCCCCACAGTGAGGCAATCACGGGGAGAAAGACTGGGAGCAACCGTTTCTCGATCAGGAGAAACAGGGACGCACCTGGGTACGACTATGCCAGGATTGATCCTCCCACTTTGAGTGATTGCGAGAGCCAGTGCGGCGCAGACCCGCAGTGTAGGGCTTTCAGCTACAACTTCACGAAGAACGTCTGCTTTTTGAAATTTAGGGGCGACATTCCGCTCATTCGTCACGCAGAAGCAATCACAGGCGTAAAGGTGTCGGAGGTTTCTTCTCCAAACCGGTCGCAATTCGCATCGGGCACAGGCTTTGCGGTAAGTGGTGACGGGCTGATACTGACCAACCATCACGTCGTTGACGGATGTAAAGTCATAGGCGTTGAGGGGTTCGGCGCAGGCACGCTGAAAGCGGAAGATCGCCATAATGATCTAGCTCTAGTGAAGATTGAGGGGCACCCTTCACCAGTCACGTTTCAGCCTGGCTCGATAGAGCAAGGCGAGACAGTTTTCGTCCCAGGTTATCCATATGGCGGTGGACTGGGATTCAACTTTACGAATGGCATAGTGAGTGCTCTTACCGGTCCTGATAACGATAAGCTGTATCTTCAGTTCACCGCTCCCGTCCAACCTGGAAATTCTGGAGGACCGCTGCTCGACAGAAGCGGCCACGTAGTTGGCGTCGTGGTCGCTCGATTAGGCGACGAGGTGAAGCCGCAAAACGTCAACTTCGCAATTCGCGGTGATGTAGCGGTAAGATTTTTGAGAGTGAATGGCATTGAGCCTTTGACGGCCTCTTCCTCAGTTACGCTGTCACCGTCTGAGATCGCCAAGAGAGCCAAATTTTACACGTATAGGCTTTCCTGCCTCGGCGGGAATTAGCTGCCCGATACAGTCTGCATTGTCCTGCCAAGCAATAGGAACTGAGCATTGGACCGGGAAAAAAACATACGCGCAGTTGTGCAGCCTTTCATCGACGATCTGTATGAACTCTACGAGGAGACTGATCCAAGTAAAGGGTGTGTCTCGGAGAAATGGAAGCTGGAGCGCGCTCAGAACGCGATTCATATTTGGTGGCGCGCCTATGGGTACCTGCTCCTTTGGGCGCAAAGCCAGATTGTGGGATATGAGCTTGTTAAGGAGTTTCCGGACTGGGCCAACCAACTTGATTTAACGCCAGACTGCCACGAGCTTGAGCTCTTGGGTTTGTCTTACGCGCATAACCCACCAGAAAATCAATTAGCAAAAGACCCTCCCGATGGATTCGACCTAACTGACGATGTACTTCGACGTGCTATCGCACGACTCCTTCTTTCGACAGATGCAAATAGCAGTTTTTGGAGATTCCCTCTTGAGCATGCATTGAGGGCGGCGAACGCAGGGGAACTAGCCTCGCTATGCAAGCCCTCAATGACTCGGCGACGCGGACAGCCATACCGCCTTGATTATACGAAAGCCAATGCAGTGGCCCACGTCCACTACTTGATAGGAAAGGGGATCAAGAAGCACATTGCCCTAGAGCGCATCGCGGATGCAGTCGCCCAAAGCCCAGAAACCCTGAAAGATTGGGAGAAGGGGCTCCGCAAGGATGATTACTTTGCATTCATGTGGGAAAGCGCGCACCTCGCCGGTCAACTGGAGGGAGTAATCAAGAGCAACTCTCTGAATGACCTTGTAGAGGAGTATGGTGCCGAGCTTTTTGGTCCCACGAGCGATTTTGTGGTGGCTTGCGCCTTTATCAAGGAAAAGGACGATGAGTTGAGCCTTGAAAGGCTCAAAGCCGATCTGCGGAAATATCACGACCGCTCCAGCGCGGGTAAAGGTGCGGACTAAAGTCCGCGTTTAGCCCGCGCAAAAATGGTGGCTAAAGGGGCAGAATAGCCACCGCGACTGAACGGCCTAATGCATCGTAAGCAGCCATGACGAGCCGGGGGTTGCCTGGCGCAACATGGATTTGGCTGCAATGGCTTCTATCAAGATTCTCCGTGCGCCTGAGGCCGCGACCTACACGGGCCTTAGCGAAAGTACCCTCGCCAAACGGCGGCTTCGCGGTGAGCCCCCAGTGTTCGTCCGCCTGGGCGCCAGGGCGATTGGCTATGCAATTGAGGACCTCGAAGCGTGGCTCGACTCAGGTCGACGACAGTCCGCTCTGCAACAAACGTCTCCCAACCAGAGGAGGGAGATTACGTGATGGCCCAGCACAAGCTTTTGGAAAAATCGCCTTATCAGGCCGATGGCGGCGAGCTGATAGGCTGCCGACCGAATGAGGTGCCTCCTCAGACTCTCTCCCAGAAATTCAGGGCACAGAATCCTCTGAAGGCCATTCGAGAGAAGTGCATCGATTGCTGCTGCGGGGACACTTCAGAGGTTCGCAAGTGCATCGCGGTTGATTGCGACCTTTGGCCCTTCCGCATGGGCAAGAATCCCTTCCGGAAGAAAAGAGAACTCTCATCAGAGGAGAAAAGAGAACGGGCCGAGCGGCTTCGTACGGAGGCCGCCACATGACCCAAAAAATTAAAGGGCCCCCGCCAATGGCTGCAACCATGGACAGGCCCGGTAGTCAGATAGATGAACAAGCACCCACTAATTCAGAGGATACCTCGTGGCAAGCGCCGTCTCGGGCCGACTTCGAGCAGCGCATTCATGAACTTGAGGTCATGGTCGAATGGCGTGACGAGCTAACCACTCGGATAGCCCGTGAGACGCTTATCTTTGAGTTCGTCGATTTCACCAGACGCGAAGAGTTCGAGGCGCTTGAAGCCGAAGTCGCCTTCTTTAACCGAGTTTGCCTTGCGATCACGGGAGTGAACGAGGACCTGCTTCCAAAAAAGGAGGCGTCATGACCTACTCGCCACTCGATCTCATTGAAAACTTCCTGCGCCGGTTTGTGGCTTATCCGAGTAGGTACGCGCTTGTTGCGCACGTGCTGTGGATTATTCACACGCACCTCATCGAATGCTGGGACACGACACCGCGACTAGCGTTCATGTCGCAGGAGAAAGCATCCGGCAAGACCAGGGCACTTGAGGTCACGCAATTGTTCGTGCCCGGAGCCCTTATGGCGTTCAACGCCTCACCTGCTGCAATGGTACGGCTAATCCACAAGGGCGGCCGCACGGTACTACTGGACGAAATTGATAGCGTATTCGGCAGCGCTAGAGCCCAGGAAGGTAACCTAGACTTACGTAGTGTTCTCAACAGCGGCTACCGGAAGGGCGCGGTAGTCCCACGCTGCAAGCCAAACACCTACGAAGTTGAAGAACTGAATGCATTCTCTCCGGTTGCGCTTGCTGGACTCCGGGACCTTCCAGATACGTTGGCATCTAGGTCTATCGTTATCCGCATGAAACGTCGTGCACCCGATGAAGAGGTCGAGTCATTCCGCATCCGTTACGCCGAAAGCGGAGCCAAGACCATCCGGGAGGCGGTTGCCGAATGGTGCTCAGAGAAGGAGGGCGACCTTCTAGTTGCTGAGCCCAGGCTCCCCGAGGGCGTTGAGGACCGCAATGCTGATCTGTGGGAACCCCTTCTGGCTATTGCCGATGCGGCAGGTGGCGACTGGCCAAGGTTAGCGCGCGAGGCGGCAGTCTATCTCACCAAGGAAGGCGCGGAAGAAACTGTTACGTCCGGCGTCGAACTCCTCCAGCACATCAAGGAGGCATTTGGGGATGAGGATCGGATCACTACGAAAACGCTTCTCGACAGGCTCATCAATCGTGAGGAGTCGCCTTGGGCGGACATTCGCGGCAAGGACTTGAATGACCGTGGCCTGGCCCAGAGGCTCAAAGGCTTCGGCTTAAAGTCCAAGGACGTTCGCTTTGGCGAGACCGTCCGAAAGGGCTTTGAGTCTGGGGATTTTGCCGACGCATGGAGGCGCTATCTGCCGTCTGGCCCAGCTACCCGCGACAAGGGCAACACCCGCTACAATAATGATAACGAGAACAATTTTGTAGCGGATGTAGCGGATGTAGCGGATACCAGTCGCCAAGAAGCGGAAGAGTCAGGCCGCGATTGCGAAGACCCCTTTGCTGGACTCAAGGACCGTCGTCGGGCGCTAGACGACAATTCAGGCGGGCCAGGAGAGGCATAAATGGCCCGCGCACCCCTCACCTTTCGACAATCCGATTTGGAACGAGCCATCAAAGGTGCCAAAGCCACAGGACTGGAAATCTCCAGGGTGGAAATCGACAAGGACGGCAAGATTGTCGTTATCATAGGCATATCTGATGCCCCCCATGACACGAAGGAGATCGTGCTCTAATGCCGCGCCCACGCCCTCCTTATCTACACCGAGAGAGAACGCGCCACGGACGTTTTGTTTGGTATGTGCGCGTAGGAGGCGGCCCTCGTGTAAGGATCAGGGCTGAGTACGGGACGCCGGAGTTCGATGCCGAGTATCGCGCGGCGCGCGATGGCGAGCCTGTCCGCAAGAGCGCGCCCTCGACGAGCACCCTTGCGTGGCTCTTGGCGCGCTATCGCGAGACGACAGCCTGGACCGATCTTTCACTTGCCACGCGCCGCCAACGCGACAACATCTTCCGCCACGTGATCGAGACGGCTGGCGACCAACCTTATGCGAAGGTCACTCAGGCCACGATTATCTCCGGGCGCGAGCGGCGCGAAGCTACACCAGCGCAGGCGCGCCACTTCCTCGACGCCATGCGCGGTCTGTTCAGATGGGCGCACCGTGCGGACTTGGTGAAAACCGATCCGACTGCGGGCGTGCAAAACCTTCCGCACAAGCGGAGCGAAGGCTTCGTCCCTTGGACGGAGGAACACGTTGCAGCCTACGAGGCACACTGGCCTGTCGGGACGCGGCAAAGGGTATGGCTAAACGTATTGCTCTACACCGGCCTTCGTCGTGGCGATGCTGTGCGCCTTGGTCGCCAGCATGTCCACGGCGGCGTGGCTACGCTTCGGACAGCGAAGAACGACATCGAGGTGACGCTGCCCATCCTAAGTGTGCTCGCCGAGACGCTGGCCGAGGGACCGTGCGGCGATCTGACGTTCATCGTTGGGGCCAACGGCCAGCCGCTCACTAAGGAGAGCTTCGGCAATTTATTCCGCGAGGCTTGCAAAAAGGCTGGCGTGCCAGGGTCGGCGCACGGGGTGCGAAAGATCGCCGCTACCCGTGCGGCCAATGCTGGGGCGACCGAAGCAGAACTTATGGCGATCTTCGGCTGGACTGATCACCAGATGGCCGCGCATTACACGCGCTCGGCCAACAGAAAACGTCTTGCCAGCCAGGCAATGGAGAAACTAAGCGGAACATCTATACCCGCACCTTTGCATCCGGTGCGGGCGAAAGGCGAAAAAAGCCAATAAAATCAGAGCCGCTTTTTCGAAGTGGTGGGCGCACACGGACTCGAACCGTGGACCCGCTGATTAAGAGTCAGCTGCTCTACCAACTGAGCTATGCGCCCTCTGCCAAGGGTGCTCCCCTTAGCACTGCCCCGGACCGTCTGTCTAGGTTGCCTTTTCTCTAAATGGCTTGGTGAAGCCCTACCATAAGGCTTGTGCCTCGGAGCGCCGGAAGGTGACCTTCCGATTGATGTGGGCGTTCAGCACGAAGCCGAGGCCGATGATCATGGTCAGCATCGATGTGCCGCCATAGGACACCAGCGGTAGCGGCACGCCGACCACGGGCACCAAGCCGGTGACCATGGCGACGTTGATGAACACATAAGCGAAGAGCGTGAGACCGACACCGGCCGCGACAAGTTTGGCGAACATGCTGCGGCAGCGGAGCGCCATATAGGTGATAAAAACCAGGGCCAGGAGGTAAAGCGCCAGCAGCACCACGGCGCCGATAAAGCCCATCTCCTCGGCGAACATGGTGAAAATGAAGTCGGTATGCTTCTCCGGCAGGAAGTTGAGCTGAGCCTGGGTGCCTTGCATGAAACCCTTGCCGGTGAACCCGCCCGAGCCGATGGCGATCTTCGACTGGAGAATGTGATAGCCGGAGCCAAGAGGATCGCGCTCGGGGTCGATAAAGGTCAGCACCCGCTCCTTCTGATAATCGTGCAGGGCTTCCCAGGCATGGGGCAGCGCGATGATGACGCCGGCGATAGCCCCGGCGAAATAGAACCAGCTCACGCCGGCGAGGAACAGCATGCCGCCGCCAATGATGGCGAACAGCGCCGCTGTGCCGAGATCGGGCTGGGCCAGCGCCAGAAGCACCGGCAGGCCGATCAACAGAAGCGGCGCGAACAGCGCGTCGGGCCGCCAGATTTTCTCCGGCGGCAGCCATTGATAGTAGCGGGCAAGGGCCAGAACGAGCGTGATCTTCATCATCTCCGAAGGCTGGAAGCTGAGTTCTCCATAGCCGAGCCATCGCCGGGCGCCGCCGCTCTCCACACCGATGAGCGGCACCAGCAGCATCAACAAGAAGGCCGCGAGATAGAGCGGATAAGCGCCCTTCAGCCACCAGCGGATATCGGAGAAAGCCACCGCGAAGAGCAGGGCC
>Ga0307378_10006902_pt1 | contig 15388 bp, 15 predicted proteins | sample UN1MG_FD_202238 | JGI IMG/M metagenome (GOLD analysis project Ga0307378, IMG submission 202238) | Soil microbial communities from Risofladan, Vaasa, Finland - UN-1 | ecosystem: Environmental > Terrestrial > Soil > Coastal area > Acid sulfate soil | place: Finland: Risofladan, Vaasa | collected...
CAGAAAATAATTGTAGCGCTGGCGGAAACTAATAGAATTATGAAAGAAATAGATAGTAATATTTAATTATGAGAAAGCATTTAGATATAAATAAACCATCACAAACAGAAGTTGAAAAATATTTCAAACTCTGGGATTCTCTTGAAAATTACACCTTGCAAGAAAGTAGTTTGAGAAAACTATTTACAAAAACATACCCACTCAACAACGATCTTAAATAAATAGACAAATCCCATTTTCTTAGACAATTAATATTTTTCCTTTAAATTAAATTAGTAGAGAAGGCGTGCGAAGTCAATAATTCGTTAATTTTTAGCGGAAAACCTATAGGACCTGAGGAATTTCTTAACCTGATGGTTGAGGCTTTAGGTATTATTATATATAGACATCCTAAAGGAAGACCTCGTAAAAGGGAAAACTAAATCATAGAAAAAATATGCTGTATTTCTGCTTAAATTAACTTTTTTCTTAAATTAAAGTTTTGGTTCTTTATTTTCCCCAAAAAGGAAGAACTTGTAAAACTTATGTAGTATACTTAAATATTTTACTTAAATAATTTTTTATACTTCTATATTTTTGAATAAATTTAATATAGTACCCTGTATTAAGGTAACAGGAGAGTCTTTTTCTTTTTATCATGAAAGAAAAAGAGCCGAAGAGGCAAGATACCAAAAGTATCTAAACTTTCAGGCAAAAGGACTGTTATCGGACAGCACTCTGGAGAGCTTTATACAAAAAAGCACCGATGGGGCAATTCCTAATCTATTAGAAAAATCCATACAGAGTTTACTAAAAGTAAGAATTCCCTAATTTCCTAGGAAGAGTCTTTCAGGTAAAAAGACAGAGCATAAGAATAATATAATTATTTTCTTACTCTGTCCTTTTATTTATAATTGTTGAAAATCGCTTTATAAATATAAATCTATACTGAAAAAAACAATGCAATAATAAAAGAAATAGATTTTTTGTGAATTTATGAAAGCTGACCCTAAAATATTTCATAGAAAGATTTTTTTAAAATGTGGCAAAAGAAACGTCCTTTTTATTTCCGTAATAGCACGGAAGGAAATAATACCCAAATAGAGGAGGCTAATTATGAATATTGATAATTATCCAAGAGGTTCTGAATGGAGAAAATGGGATTTGCACGTTCATAGTCCTATTTCTCATGACTATTCTGGAAATTGGGAAGATTTTTATAAACAACTTCAAAATTCAGATTGTGATGTTATTGGAATAAATGATTATTGTTCTATTTCAGGATATGAAAACGTTAAAGAAAAAATTGAAAAAGGTGAACTTAATTTAAGCAATAAAATAATATTACCAGTGGTAGAATTTAGAATGAGAGATATTCTTAAAAACAAACATACAAAACAATTAGGAGTTAATATAAATTTCCATATAATATTTTCAGACGAAATTGATATTGAAGTAATAAAAACATTTATAAAAAGTATAAAAGTTGATGATCGCCAAATTGGAGGGAAATATAGTGATTCGAAATATTTAAAAGAAAAAGTTAAAGTGTATTTTGAGAAAGATATCATTAAAAAATTAAAAGAATATAAAGATTTTAAGGAAAAATTTCTAATTTGGTTGCCTTATGATGAGTATGGTGGTATTGATGAGATTGATCCGCAGAGCGATGATTGGATAAAAGGTGATTTTATAAGAAAAGCAGATATTTTGGGTTCTTCCAATAAAAAACAGATTGATTTTTTTCTTTGGAAATCTCCACTAAAGAGTGACGGCACTCCCAAATTTTCCATTGATAATTTCGAGAACTGGTTTGATAAAAAGAAGCCCTGTATAAAAGGTAGTGATTCGCATACTTGTGATTATCCAATTGGAAAGTTAAAGGACTGTAAATCTAAACCTACTTGTAAATATTGCTGGATTAAAGCAGATACTACTTTTGAAGGTTTAAAACAAATCATCTACGAACCTGATGAACGAGTATTTATAAATGAAGAACCTGCTATATCGCAAAGAGTAAAAGAAAATAAAACAAAATTTATAAAGTCACTAGAAATAAATCAAATAGATGGATATGACGAAAATGAAGGAATTTGGTTTAAAAATATTGTCATACCAATTAATACCGGAATGGTTGCTATTATAGGTAACAAAGGAAGTGGAAAAAGTGCGATAACAGACATATTAAGTCTATGTGGAAATTCATATCGTTATAATGATAATGATTTTTCATTTTTAAAGCAAGATAGGTTTTTAAAAGATGGATTAGCAAAGAATTTTACAGCAAAACTAACTTGGGAAAATAATGAAATTATAGAAAAAAATTTAAACGAAGGGATTATCAAAAACGCCCCTGAAAGAGTTCGATATCTTCCTCAAAAATACTTTGAAAGATTAACTAATGATTTAGAATATTATAAATTTGAAGAAACATTGGAAAATATTGTATTTAATCATCTTCCAAATATACATAAACTTGGTAAAAAATCTTTTGAGGAATTGATTAACTACAAGAACGAGAATTTGAAGGAAAAAATAACAAGTATATTGGAAGATATACAAAAATTAAATGAAAGTATTACCGAACTAGATAAAAAAAAACATCCAAATTATTTACAACAACTTGATTCCAATCTCAATTTGAAGAAAGAAGTATTAAAAGAACATGAAAAAAATAAACCAGACCAAGTATTAGATCCTGCTGAAGATGAAAGTCTTTCAACTGAGCAAAAAAATAAATCCGAAGAATTAAAAACGTTTCATGATGAATCAATCATATTAGAAGAAGAGATTAAAAAAAAGACGAGAGATAGAGAGAACTTTAATATTATAAAAGAAGAGTTAGAAAAAATTAAAAAAGAAACTGAACAAATTCAAATTCAAATTGATAGATATATAAATAAAAATAAGGAAAGATATGAAAAATTAAATTTATCGATTACAGACATAATTAAATATGAAATAAATTTTAACGTAATACAGACTGAAATTAATGAAAATGATAACAATATAAATGAATTAGAGGATCTATTAAAAGAACCAAATGAAATTAACAAGTTGATAGATTCAGAAAAAAAAGAAGAACTTAAAAAGAGCAGCCTAATTCTTAAGAAAGAAGATATATCAGAAAAAATTAAAAACCTTACTGAGGAATTATCCGAACCTCAGAAAAAGTATCAAAAATATATTGAGGACTTTAAAAAATGGGATGATATCAGACAAAATATTATAGGAAATGAAGATGATATTAGTTCAATAAAAGGGCTTGAAAAAGAAATTAAATTCGTTATGGATGAACTAGATAAACAATTAAAAAAATTAATAAACACACAAATCAAAAAATCTATAAGTATATATTTATTTAAAAAAGAGATAGTTAATCTTTATGAAAATTTTAAAAAATCCGTTGATGATGAGATAAATAAATATAGAAATATTCTTTCTGATTACGATATAAATATTGAGGCAAATCTTAAGATAGATCAAGAATTTTGTAATGACTTTTTAAGTTATATAAACCAAAATAAGAAGGGAACATTCTATGGTGTTAATGAAGGAAGAAATATTTTAAAAAAAATAATTGAGAATACAAATTTTAATAAAAAACAGGATATAGAAAAGTTTTTAAATCAAATTATTGAATTCTTATATTTTGATCAAAGAGAAGATATTAAAGATAAAAAAAGGTTTATTTATGATCAAATAGAGGAGAAAAAATTATTAGAATTCTACAACTATCTTTTTTCACTAAAATATCTTAATCCAACTTATGAACTTAAATTAAGTAATAAAAAAATATCTCTGCTTTCTCCTGGGGAAAAAGGTGCACTGCTCATTATATTTTATTTACTTTTAGATAAGGATAACATTCCATTGATTATAGATCAACCGGAAGAAAATTTAGATAACGAAAGTATTTTCAAAATTTTAACACATTTTTTAAAAGAAACAAAAAAGAAGCGACAATTGATAATAGTTACCCATAATCCCAATTTGGCTATTGTAGGAGATGCAGAGCAAATTATTTATGTACAAATCGACAAAAAGAATTATAACAAATTTATGTTCGAATCTGGAGCGATTGAAAACCCGAATATTAATAAACACGCCTCTGATATTCTTGAGGGAACAATAAAAGCTTTTGATATAAGACGTTTAAAATATTTCCAACGAAATAACGGAAAAATCTAATATTAATCGTTCTTATTACATTTAATTTGTATACCTCTAACATTAAGCTTAATTGATTCAAAGTAGAAAGTAGAGAAAAGTAGAAAGTAAGAACAGACACCTATTTCCATAACAGGCCGGCCTTTTGGAACGAATGATTTTGTAGAAAGACTTGGGAACAATATAAGGTAAAAAAGAGACTATAAAATGACTAACCGAAAAGATGAAACAAATTTTATAAAATATTTTCTCATTTTAAGTATTATTATGTTATTTGGAGCAATAGCTGAATGGCCTTATGGATACTATACTTTCTTGAGATGGATAACTTGTATAACATCAATTTTAGTGGTACTTCAAGCATTTGAGAAAAATATCAATTGGGTAAAAGTAATTTTCATAATTATTGCAATACTTTTTAACCCTTTGGCTCCCATTTATTTATCTCGAAATATCTGGATACCTTTAGATATTGTTACCGCAATACTTTTTATATTTGCAATAAGAATTATATAAATATATTTTCAAAAATAATTATATTAGGTAGTTTTAAAATTTAAATGTTTGGTTTAAAAGGAGATGATAATGATGGAAACTATCCAACAATTTCTTCCATTGATTATTTTATGCATTCCAATTATGTTTATTTGCCGTAGCTTAGCAAAAGAAAAGGGCAAAGATGTTACTTTATGGACCATTCTCGGCCTTATTCCTGTCATAAATTTTTATTCTTTATTTTACTTGTTTGGCGCTTCAAGTACAATTTTAGAAAGAAAAATAGATAAGATTTTAGCTCAGATGAAGATGATGCAACAATATAATTTAACAGAAAAAAATAAGGAAGAGAATATAAAAGAAGTAGAGGGAGAAGAGATTTAGCACTTTGTATACTTTATTTTATTTCGATCGATGATATTACAATAACGGAAATAAAATTATAAAAGTAAATGAGTATTGCTAATAAAATATAACAAGGATAAGTATAACTAAATTATAAAAAATTTATATGGGTATTACAATGTCTGAAGAAAATCTTAAAGAAAAAATTATAATTGAATGTCCGAATAAAGACTGTAAGCAAAAATTAGGGATCCCTAAAACAATGGATACCTTAAGAGTTAATTGCCCAAAATGCGGAACATCATTTTTATATCCAACACAAATGAAATATAAGAAGAAAGCTTCTTCTAATAAGATAAAAAATCACCCGTTTTTCTTTGGTTTAATTATAACTTTGTGTTTTTTATTATTAGCAGATAGTTATTTAGCAAATGTATTGACCTTAAATTATATCTTACTAGTAACAGGTGTATGTCTTATCTTTTGGTTTATTGGAACTTGGGTAATGGATAAATTTAAGGAAAAGGATACAAGGTGGTATTACCAGAGATGGTTTGTATTTCTAATTCTTTTAATTTTACCTCCTCTTGGAATTACGCTGTTATGGGCTGGCTCAAAATTTAAAATACCCTGGAAGGTTATATTTACAATTCTTTTTGGCTCATGGTTTGTTTATAGTGTTTTCATTCAAAGCCCTTTTTACTACTCGCCAAAAGATAAAATCGTAGAATTATTTAGTACTCAAAAAGCAGATATATTTCTCGAACAGGCTAGTCAATCTGTAAGAAATAATTTACGAGATGATTTTTTAAGTAAAGAAAATTCTACTCTAACTATGGCTCTCACAATACCTCAAATAGTTAAAAAATGGAATGAATCTATTTTATTGATTAAATCAATAGATAAGAATGGTAACATATTAGGTCAAGGTAGTGGATTTGTAATTAGTGAAAATGGCGAAATTGCTACAAATTATCATGTTGTGAAATCGTCCCATAGTGTTTTAATACAATTTGTTAATGGAAAATCATACCAGGAAGTGTCTTTAGTTGCAGGATACCCTACCTATGATATTGCAATATTATATATTAAAGGAAACGAAACCTTTTTACCGGTAATTCTTGGTGATTCGGATAATTTACAGACTGGTGAACAAATATTAGCGATAGGAAATCCTTATGGATTTGAAAATACAATTTCAGATGGGTTAATTAGTGGTATACGTGAGATAGCTGATTTTAAACTTTTGCAGATAACTGCTCCTGTTTCTCCTGGAAGTAGCGGTGGAGCACTTTTTAATATGAAGGGAGAAGTAATCGGTATAACATCTATAGGTTCACAATGGGATGCCCAAAATTTGAATTTTGCAATCCCTATTAATTTATTGAAATTGTTAATAACAGAAAAGCTTAAATAAGTATTACTTGTATTATTTATATAAGTAAATTATTGGAGATTAAAAAATATTTAAATATCAAAGGTTGGCAGAAGTAATGATATATATTATATCAGAAAGGGTTATTAAAAATGAAAAAATATTTTAGGATTTTATTAGTAATAATATTTTTATTAAATTGTTTGTTATCAGTTTATGCCAAAGTTACTTTAGATGAAATTAAAATGTATTTAAAAAACATGCCAATAGATTATATTTCAAGAGGAGAAGATTGTACTTATTATAACTGGATTGATAAATATGAGCAAAAAAGACAAGATTATAAAATAAATACTCCGTCAGTAAAAACTAAAGTAATTATTGGAAATGTAAAAGAAGATTATATTGAATACGATCCCCAGCAAGATGTAAAAAATATATCCATTAATTTAGAAAAAATTAATCAAATCCGTGATCAAGGTGACATAATAGGTATGTTTGTGGAAAAGGGAAAGCTTTATGTGGTTATTGAAGAAAAGAAATTATCAGATACGGAAATTAAATCTACAAGGTATCCTGAGGATATTGCTGTTTTAATACGAGGTATTTTTAGCAGCCCCGACCAATGTATTTGGCAGACCATAGATCCCCCGCCTAACAAAAATGATATAGATAAATATGGTTTAGTCTATTACGGAGGCATGGTAGAGGATACCCATGTTGGCATGGTCATGTTTGAAGCGGATAGAATTATGAAATGTTTATCCGGCAGTTACGACAATAGAACAGGTGAACCGATAAATATTCAAGGAGGATATAAATCTGAATGGGATTACATCGCCCCTATTAGCGTTAATGACCGAACTTCCGAAGAGGAAGAATGGCATCGTTATTGGTTTACGACAAAAGATACTATAGTTCAATATGATACTAATTTAAAAGTTGTGAAAATTGTCGGCAACCCCTTATCTGTTAAAACCGAAAGAATGGAAATGATTAACGGAAAATTAGAAAGTACCTTTGACCCCGATTATGATTCCTGTTCTTATAAATGGACCAAACATTTTGAAAGTAATCTTCTTTCATATGCCAAGTATTATCCGGTTTTATATGAATTGCACGAACTTTCCCGTTGGACCGCCCTACTTAACGCACTTTATGAGACAGGATTTATATTTGAAAACATTGATTTAACTAATTTTCCCTATATTCCCACTCCTACTAAAACTCCGGTAATAACCATAATCAAGGAACGTACTATTGAAGATAAAACTGATACATATACTGAAACTATGACCAGGCAAATCTTTTTAACAGGCGGTGTAGGTCTTGAAGAAGTCACTTTACAGCAAACAGATTTAAGTGAATTAAAAAAGCAATGGGTTGCTCAAAATAAAGAGGGAAATTTTAAAGTAGCCTGTATTTGTGATTAAAATAAAAAAGAATGTAGATAATTGATTAACAAATATCTGTTTTAAGGTAAGAGCTAAAGAAATATCTTCAAAAATATTTTAGGTTGTCCTGGAAGAAAAAAGGAGAGAGATAATAAAAGAGTGGATTGATTCCGGAAGGATTAGAGTTTGACAAAGAACCGTCTGTTTTTTTCTAATTTTAAAGATAAAAGTGAAAGAAAAGTTTATAAAAAAGCAAAACCAATAATTGAGTAAAACAAAGGGGGAAACGAGTTATGGGAATAATGAATTGGATTGTACAGAAAACCATGATTAACGAAGCAAGAAGAATTGCAAAATGGGCAAGAAAAAAATATGACTTTGTCAAAAGAGAAAATCCCAATCTAAATGATACAGAATTATATATTAGAATGGTATTTGATATCGATAAGTTCAATAATTTAGGTGATGAACCTAAAAATTATATCAGAAATTGTTGTCAAACCATTGAAGGGCTATGTTATATGCTTGCGATGGATGCAGGGAAATTAAAAGGTTTTATGGTCTTTCGATTAGTTCAATTTACCAAATATATGGACTACTATTTATATTCTTTGGGCTTTAAAAAACAAACAAAAGTTCAAAAAGAGAGTATCCTAAAAACATTAGATATTTATCTTGAAGATTGGGAAGAAATAACAAAATAGAGTATGACTAAGGATAGGTTATATATGTCTATATTGTTCTATTTTTATAACAAATCTTTTTATAAAAACGCATTTTAATAACAAACGTTAAAGTGCTAAAGGAGAGTAGTAAAATGTCCTATATAGTAATAATAATTGGGGCTTTTGTAATTATTGTTCTATTTAATATGATTAAAAAATCTGTTAAAGGCACACAATATTGGAAAAAATGCGAAAAAGATTATTTTAATTTACTAAAGCAAGGACATGATAAAAGAACTGCACTAATGGAAATATCAAAACAAAGTCATCCAGAATTAAGTGATTTTGTTCATGAGAAAATCGTTGAAAAATTTTATGACTTGGATAAACTTGTGCTCTTTATTTTTAATGCAGGAGGAGCGGGGAGATTAGATTTTCGACCTGCAACCAATAGTACTGATAGCGAAAAATTAACTGACCAGATTGCTTTATCTATAATTAAAAATACAACTATTAATGAAAAAGGTACGGTTAATACTAATCTATCTGCCGTAAGAAAAGAAATACAGTTTAATGAAAAAATAACTATATTAGAGAAAATAAAGCGACTATTGTACATGAACTAAAAATATAAAATGTAATTGAACAAGGGACACATCCCATTTTTTTAGTAGGAAGGCATGCCAAGTCAATAGTCCGGTAACTTTTGGGTTGTCCTGGAAGAAAAGAGGAGAGAAATAATAAAAGAGTGGATTGATTCCGGGAGGATTGAAGAGATAAACAGCAAGCAAAGAATACTACAGGGAATTAGAAATTTGGGCTATACTAATTATTAAATAAGAATGGGGTTAAAAAAAGAAAATGTTATTAAAATTTCTCGAAGCATTAATAGATTTTTTGAGTCCTATAAATATAGCAGTTTTAATTATAATAGGGTTATTTTGGGAGAAACAAAGTATTAGTTTAAAAAAAAAGATAAAAGAAAATGAATATTTAAAAGATAGAAATGATCTTTTAGAGGCAAGAATCAACGAGTTAGAAGAAGAAAATAATCATCTAAGAAAGAGAAGGGCATTAAAGTAAACCTAAAAAAATTATAACAAATAGTAACAATTAGGGACATCCCAATTTCTTAAATAGGGAAGGCGTACCAAGACAATAGTCCGGTAACTTTTAGGTTGTCCTGGAAGAAAAAAAAGAGAAATAATGAAAGAGTGGATTAAAGAGAAAAAGGTTAAAGATTTAATGCTCAACAATGAACCCTATTGATATATTTAGACGAAAAGAAAATTTAAGGAGGAATCTATATGAATATCCAAATAAAGAAAATATCACTATTAATTTTAGTTATTGCTTTTCTTTTGCTGGGAGTTTTTGCTCAATCTGAGGCCTCAATCCCTACGAACTTTACTACCTATACTGATGAAGTAAATTTATTCAGTATCTCTTACCCTGCAAATTGGGAACCCGCTTTTTCTAAAATTGACAGTCTTAAACAGGAGACCGATAACTACATGAAAAGTATCGATGAAAAAGGTACTATGGAAAAAAGTAATATTGTATTTTTTGGAGGAGTCCCATTAGATAGTGGATACTATAATCCTAATATAAGCATCCTTGTTGAGCCCTTGGGTGGTGATAATGTGAAGCTAGAAGATATTGTTGAGCTTTTAGTTCGTGAGAATAAAAGTATTTCTGAAGAATACCGTGAATTCTCTAGAATCAAAACAATTATTGACGGAAGACAGGCGATAATCTTTGATTCTGAGGCTCTCTGGCCTAATCTTCCATTAGTACATTCTTTAGTTATGATTATGTGTATTGATCAATTTGTGTGGATGACGACATGTGGCGTTGGGCCACCACTAAATTTTTATGATTTTAAAAATGATCTTTATGCTATTCTAAAAAGCTTTAAAATATTGAAGTAAAATATCAATTGCATTAATTTTATGATTATTAGAAAAGATATATTGTATGTCAGCTTATAATACCTTATAAGGAAACGTATAGTTTTATCGCGGTTATAAATTCTTATGTACTTGGAAGAAAAGAAAATAGTAAAGAGATTAGATTTAATAATTAATGATAAAAAATATAATACCATGAAAAAGTGAGGAAGCTTAAATGGAAATTAACAAATCTTTAAAATCAGAACACTCAATTTTATTGAATGCTCGAAAAGGAGTAATTGTTACATTTATTATATTTGTAGTTTATATTTTTTTCTCTACGTTTTTATTGGGATTTGATATTGTAAATAACACAGGGGGAAATGAATTACCCTTTTTAATGAGGTTATTTAGTTTTCCAGTTGCGGCTTATGAAAATAATGCAGATTACTACAATATGATATTTACTTTACTAATTAGCACTTATGCAATTTTATGTGGGAGACTATATAATATAATGTCGAAAAATATAATTCTATCCTTTATTATTGGAATTTTAATAATATGTTTAAGTTGGGTAGCTCTAGGGATAGTAACACATCTATTAACAATTTATCTACTTGTTAAATCGAATACAGCCCTAAAGGAACTAGAAAAATAAAAAGAGGCAGGAAGAGATTAAAAAGATAGAACAAATTTATAATTCACTTGATTCTTCACAACAAGAAGAAATAATGAAAGAAACGGAAAACAGGCAACCGGAGTTTTGGAAAGTACAATTAAATAAGGAAAGAATTAAAGGAAAAACATCAAAAATGCTTGAGGTTGTCCTGGAAGAAAAGAGAAGAGAAATAATAAAAGAGTGGATTAATTCCGGAAGGATTGAAGTGTGACAAAGAACTTTCCCATTTCACATTCAATAATGTTTGCCCTAGAGCTACTTCGCTTCATTTGTAAGATGAATATATACCAAGGCAGTATACATAAAAGGCTTGAATTTCGTAAAAACAATATCGTGTGTCCATTTAACGTGATATTATAGAATTTTCATTATATTTTAAAAATACAATATATCAAATGTTGAGAAATAACCCCGTTGACAGTTACTGGGAGAAAATTTATGTCTTATCAAGATAAGAGAGAACCATTAAATAATGATGAACTCCAAAAGGTAGTAATACCTTGCCCAAGATGTAAACAAAAATTAAGGTTACCAATCTATGAGGGTGAAAAATTACATGTGACTTGCCCTAATCCTAAATGCAAAAAAGAATTTTCATTCGACTATAAAAAATATCTCGCAAGAAAAAAGTTCATCTTATTGAGTACGACAATAGCATGTTTTATTGTTTTGGCAGTTGTTATTATTTCTTCGGTATTCTTACTTGATAGGAGGAATGTTTTTATAACTGAAGTTAAAAATGAGTATGAATCACAGTTTAAGAAAATACAAGATGGATTTACCAGAGAGAATATAAGCATTAAGGAGAGTTATGATAATGAGATCAAAAAAATCGATGTGGTCGTATTAAAAACCCAGGCGGCAGAACATTATAAAAAGATCTGGGAGGAGCGGAAGAGCTATAGTAGTAAATATGCCATTACTTCTAGGGAAAAAGCACAGTTAGAAATGCTCGCATTATCTAAAGATAAGACTAAAAGCATAGAAGATGTCATTAGGGGAATAGCAATTAAAGCTGCTCCAAATCATTCAACAGTAAATGTTCTTTCTTCAGCTTCTGGGTATAGTTTAGATATTGATTTTGATATGTCGGAATTAAGTTCTGGCGAGGAAGGAACGAGAACAAAACACGATTCTATAGATTCTTTAAAAAAAGAAATCATTAGGTTAGTTTCGAAAGTTACAAATGATGTCTTTGAATTTTGTCAGAATATGGGTTTGAAATCTATTTCCATAGGTTGTCGTCATTATGTACGCCAATACGACGAAAGTCATACTTATATAGACGATATAAATGAAATCCTATATAAAATATCTTTAAATAAAAAGGATTTAGGAGAACTGAAGGATAATCCTTTTCTTGAAACCTATTTAACAACAAAATATTTTAAGGTTGAGATCGATGAATTCCCCAATCTATCTCTAGAAATTACCTCACCATATACGCCAGAACCAATTGAACCATATGAACCAATTAAAATACCTAAACTACTTGAACCATATGAACCATATGAACCAATTAAAATACCTAAACTACTTGAACCATATGAAACATATGAACCAATTAAAATACCTAAACTACTTGAACCAATTAAACCACTCGAATTTAAACTACCCGAACCAATTAAACTACCCGAACTTAAAAAACGTTAACCAATTAAACCATCGGAGTAAATTATGAAAAATAGAAATTTTAAGTTACTTACCATTTTACTAATTATTTTATTTATAGAAATAATTGTCTTTTTTACATTAACATATTATCAAAAGAACCAATTAAGAGATCAATTTACTCTAAAGAGCGAGATGGAAAAATTAAATCAAGAGAAGGAAAAGAAGAATCTTTTGGACGAGTTTGATAAAAATAAATATTTGGCTACTGGTAAGAACGCCTATGAAAGGATTTATAACAATAAACAAAGCGATATAGTAGATCTTATGCAAAAACTCGCTTTAGAAGCGTTTCCAAACAATTGGAAAATGGATGTTAAGGTTGAAGAGTTTACGAATTTTATTTTACTGGTCCAGGTTGATGTAAAAAGTAATGAACCAGCGGTTACAGACATAATCAAGTATTTGGTCCCTGTATTGGATAATAGTGATGGGTATTTGAAAAATGTAGCAATTTACAATGAAAAACATCAATGTTATTTATTTTTTGATGAAAATGCTTTAAACGGATTAATAAAGAATAAAAACCTAGGTACAAATGCTATTAATGAAGCAAAGAGAAAAGGTGAGGGATTTTTACGATACAATGCGATAAAAATTGATTTTCAAGAAATAAATGGACATATTTTTATTCCAGTAATAGTTGTTGGAGAATATGGAAGTTATGAAACTATCATGATGTTAGATACAGGTGCCTCTATGACTATTATATCTTCGGAGTTAGCTCAAGAAACTGGTCATGAGGATTTAAATGAGATATCACGAACAACATTTTCAACCGTTAAGGGTTTAATAAGTTGTCCTATTGTACAAAGAGAAATTATCGTGGGTGATACTTATAAAAAACAAGCGGTTGCTGTTAATCTGGAAGATGACTCCAATTTACTTGGTATGGATTTTTTTGAATCAAGGGAATATATAATTGATAACCCTTCAAAATGTATTTACATTTGGAATGAATAACAAATTTTATATAATAAGCGATAATTTACAGAGAAAATAACAATTGTTTTAAAAATTGGATAAATTGTTACAAAAGTGCGAGAATAATAGAAAAGATTTATTATTTAACAGGGAACAATTATATTAGCTCAATAATTCGTTAACTTTTACTAACTTTTCGCAAGCAATACGATAAGTCCAGATTTTTAATGTCTTTTCAAATAATTAGAATATTACAGGAAGCATTCATTTATTACACTTTTATCATAGTTTTTAAAATACGATATATTAAAGATTACGATTTGCATTCGAGATTAATTAACTAAAAATATTAAATATTTAAAGAGGTGAAAGGTAATGAGAATAAAAAATGTATCTCTTATATTTACTTTAGTATGTTTTTTGCTATTATTTTCTCTTAATGGATATTGTTTATTTGGGAGTAGTAAAAATGTAGAAACCTATGATAATCCGGATATCGATTATAACTCATATAGATATTTTACCTTCTTTACTGATAAACTCTCTGTTGATTATTTACAGAATAAAAGTTTCCAGTCATCAATCATTGAATTACTTGAAGGAAAAAATTATATTTACGTTGAAGATATGAAAGATGCTAATTTTGTAATTATTCTTTATTCCAGCAACAAATACGGAGAATCTTTAGTAAATGTTCCCATCTATACTCCTGGCACAAACATAAACGCTTCCGGTTGGATAGGTAGTACCTATGTTCATGGCACTGCTCACACCTCAGGTAAATGGGGAATAAGAACTGCTATTAAAGGAAGGTATTATCCGTTTATAGGAATCAGCTGTATAGGAAACTTACAGAATGAACCAGAATTAATTTGGCAGGGACAGGGGATTAAATCCACTCGTAAATCAAATTTAGAGAAATATGGCAAAGAATTAATTGAAGAAATACTTGCTAAGTTTCCAGAAATATCGGAGAAAATAAAAGATGAATTACCACCAATCGAAATAAAGGAAAATGAAAATATTAAGATGCTTTTGGAACAGCTTAAAAATAACTAATTATGCTTGAAAGAGATGGTTCTACTAGCCTAATAATTCGGTAGCTTTGGTAACTTTTTATAGCGATATAAAAGATAGGAATGCTTTTTATTTTTGAAAATTCTTAATATTTTATAATATTCTTGTTAATGAGAAGGAATAAATAATTAAAAATGCTTGGTGTAAAAGAATTAAAAGAAGAAATTGAAATTACCAAGACAACGGTAGAGTGCCCAATCAAAGGCTGTAAAAAAGTAGTAGAAAGACAGAGAAGAGTATTTAGAAAAGAAAATAAGTTCAAATGTCCTAAGCATAATATTTTTATATCTCCCTCAACCTTTGAATACTATAGCGAATCGGATAATCTATTATGGAAAGAAAAATTAGATATACAGCTATTTAAAAAGATAAAAAGAGTAAAGAGAGAAAGTCGAATGGCTCGGGATAATAGTGAAGATGCGGTTAGTTGGAATGTCTTTAGATTTTTGGAAAGAAACAATCTAATTGAAGATTTTTTAAGTTTAATTACCGGCTTATATCTTAAATCTTTTGAGGTGATCTATTGGTCTTATAGTCAAAAGGAAGATAAAGTATTTTCTTTATTAAATGATGCAAGAAGAGAATTTGGGGAAGTCATCAGAAGGGGTTCTGAGCCGGATATTATAGTTAAAACTGATAAGTCATTATTCTTTATTGAAGCAAAATTAACTGCCGGGAATAAAACGATTCCAAGCAATATAAGCAGTTCTAAAAAATAT
>Ga0307378_10006904_pt1 | contig 15386 bp, 12 predicted proteins | sample UN1MG_FD_202238 | JGI IMG/M metagenome (GOLD analysis project Ga0307378, IMG submission 202238) | Soil microbial communities from Risofladan, Vaasa, Finland - UN-1 | ecosystem: Environmental > Terrestrial > Soil > Coastal area > Acid sulfate soil | place: Finland: Risofladan, Vaasa | collected...
GTGCTGCGCCACGGCCTGCGCGGACACCAACCGAAAGACCAGGGCCACATCGCAGCAAGCTATGCCGAACGCGGCCTGGCCGTTCCCGAAGTCATCGAAAAACCGCCGACCGTGGACCCGCGTTTCAACCTGTATTGGACCGCCTACATGGACCTGCAAACGGAACGGCCGCCGTCACTGTTCAAAGACAAAAAAGCCATCATCCAGCGCATTCCCTGGTCCGCCATCGCAAACTATTGCCGCCACCACGGCCTGAACGTGGACGAAATGAAACGCTACGTGTGGCGGTTCGACGATGAAATGATCCAGGCCAACACCGCGCCCGACAAACACGAAGAACCACCGAAGGGGCAGTCCGATGGTCGATAGAGTCATCCGCATCGTCGTCGATTCCAGCGGCGTCAAAAAGGGCGTCACCGCTGCCAAAGCGGACCTGGGACAGTTGGAACAATCGGCAACTGGCGCCGGACAGGGTTTCGCGCTGCTGAAACAGGGCATCATCGGCATCGTCGCATCCCTGGGCGTGCGGCAAATCATCCAAACCGCGGACGCCTGGCAGCAATTGAATGGCCAGTTGAAACTGGTGACCGACAGCCAGGGCCAACTGTTGCAGGTGCAGCAGCAACTGTTCGACGTCGCCCAGGCAACCAGGCAGCCGATCGAAGCCACGGCCGACCTATACACGCGCCTGGCACGGTCCACGGATTTCACCAGCGAACGCGTCATCAATTTGACGGACACCATTTCCAAAGCCATCGCCCTGTCCAGGGCCGCGCCTGAATCGGCACGTGCGGCGCTGTTCCAGTTGGGGCAGGGTTTTGCGTCCGGTGCATTGCGTGGCGAAGAACTGAACAGCGTGTTGGAACAAACGCCGGAACTGGCGCGTGCCATTGCCAACGGCCTGGGCGTCACGATCGGCGAATTGCGCAAATTGGGCGCCGAAGGAAAACTGACCGCCGAACTGGTCGCCACCGCATTGGAAGCCAGTGCCGCATCGGTCAACGAAGAATTCGGCGACATCCCGCTGACTGTCGGCGATGCCGTCACGCAGGTGCGCAACGCCAGCCTGTTGTTCATCGGCACCCTGGACGATGCCCTGGGCGCCACCAGCGCACTGGCGAAGGGACTGAACGGCCTGGCCATCGGAATTCAGGGCCTTTCGATTGCGTTCAACAGTTCCAAATTCGGATTCGGACCCGATGCTGATTTGTTGGAAAAACAGATCAACGACCTGGAAGGCAGCCTGTCCGACCTGCGACAGATCGCCAACGGCGGCAGCGTGTCCACTGGTCCAGGCCAGTTTTCGTTCCGGTTCATTGATCCAGCCGAAGCGGCCGACGCCAAAGCACAAATCGCCGGCATCGAAAACGCGATGCAGGAATTGAAGCGGATTCAGTTGGAAGTCATCCAAAACGGTGGCATTTTCCCCGATCCAGCAGCGGATGCCGCACGCGCCGAAGAACGCGCCGCCGAAGTCGCACGCCTGGCTGCGCTGGCGCTGGAAGAACAGCAAAAAGCGGCCGACGAATTGGTCAAATCGTTCCAAACCAGTCGCGAAAAGGCCATCGAACAGTTGGCCCTGGTCAATGCGTTCATCGCCAAAGACCTGATCAACGAATCCGACGCGGCACGTGTGAAAGCCCGCCTGGACGACATGATCAACCCGCTGGAAGAAATCAAAGTCACCACCGTCAAACGCGAAATTGACGAATTGGGCCGGTTCATCATTGACACCGCGGACAATGCGGCGGACCTGCGCGAACAGTTGGAAGCCTTTGCCACCGGCGGCCAGCAGCAACTGGATGCCACCATCGCGTTCCAGGAAGCCAGGGACATCCTGGCGGACTACAACGGCGAAATAAACATCACCGTGGAAGAACTGGCCAAACTGATCGCCACCGAAAAGGAACTGCAAGGCGTGTTCGACACGACCACCGGCGCAGTGGCCAAACAGGTGGACGCCATCGAAGATTTCAAAACACGCGCCCGCGAAAACAGCCAGGACATCCTGGCCGGGTTCCTGGAATCGGGCCTGCAAGACCTGGACAATTTCGAACGGGCGTTCGCGGACATGCTGCTGTCGCTGGCCAGCCAGGCGCTGGCGGCGGCCATTTTCGACAAAATCCTGGGACCGCAGGACGGCGCCGGCGGCGGTGGACTTTTGGGCACGGCGGTCGATTTCTTCGGCAGCGTGTTCGGCGGTGGACAGTTCGGTCGCGGTGTTCAGGCTGGCCAGGCGGTGATGGTCGGCGAAGGCGGCCGATTCAACAGGGAAGCGTTCGTCCCAAACCAGGGCGGCAGCATCGTGCCGCTGAATCAGGACCGCGGCGAAGGCGGCGGCGGCGCGGCGCCTGTCGTCAATAACACCATCGTGAACACCATCGAAGAAAGTGACATCACCGGCGCATTCCAGGGCGGTGCCGGCGATTCGGTACTATTGAACCGGATTTCGGTAAAACGCACCGCGTTCCGCCGCGCATTGGGAGTTTGAAAAAATGCCATTCATCCATGAAACATTAGTCGCCAACGGTGTCAGCGCACTGGGCCGCATAGTCTTTTCGAAAGCCATGCTGGACATGATCGTGAACGACCACGTGATCGCCCTGGCGGTGAATGCCGGCGGCACCGGCTACGTGGTCGGCGAAACTTTCGATGTGGTTGGTGGCACGCCCATCGGTGCATTTGTGGCGCGTGGCGTCGTCACAGCCCAATCTGGCGGTGTTGTCACGGCGGTCAAATACATCAGCGCGGGCGCCTATTCGGCGCTGCCAGGCGTCACAGGGGCCGCCACAACGAACGCATCGGCTGCTGGCAACGATGACCTGACGGTGGACCTGACGACCGAAACAGCCAGGTGGACGCTGGACCGCAGCACCTACACCAACGACACAACAGATTTTGAATGGATCGCCACCAGCGTGAAAGCCACGAATCCGGCGACCGTTGGCATGATCACGGTGACCGGCGCCGGCAACGACAGTTCCAGGCTGATGGTGGCCAGTGGTTTCGACAATGGGCAGACATTCGACGCACAGCCGGATGGATCGCCGGCCACGGCCATGTTTCTGAACCTGCCGTCGCAGAACCCGGAAATTTTCCTGTCCACCACCGAACGCCGCAACAACGTCGCAGCCCGCGATGGCAATAACGTCCAATATGGTGGCCTGGGCCTGTTCATACCGCGCACTAACGTCGATGCGTCCTACCCGTTCCCAGGCATGGTTCACGCGCAAAGCACTGCAATCCGTGCATTTTCGGATGCCTACGTGCAAAGCGGCGTCGGCGGAAACAATGCCGGCGTGCTGAATATCGGCACCTTTTCCAGCGTTTTTCCGGCAGCCCGCTATCGCGACAACCTGTCAGTGCAGTGGAAGAACCTGGCCGAAAACGCGACCACCGTGGCAGTGGATGCAAACATGTGGCCGCACAGCCAGGCAGACAGTCAGTATTTGTTCACGCACGCGCCGCAGTTGGGGGCGCAAAACACCAATCCGTTCAGTTCGTCGAATTCGGGCGTGCTGTCGGATGATTCCAGCGGATGGTTCATTTTCCCATTGGGCGGTTCGTTCGGCGTCCAGGGCGTCAGTCCGTTCGGCACCGGAATGCAAATGACGCTGACCGTGCTGGCGCACATCATCAGCGTGGCCACCGGCGACACGCAGGTCATCGGCTACATCGACGGATTTGAAAACTGCCACGGTGTCGGCCTGACGGCCTTCGAAGAAATTGAAAGTTTTGCATCAGCCGACCGATACATCGTTTTCCCTGACACCAACGGCGCCGACCTGGGCCAGTGGGTCGCTATGGAGATTTTATAATGCCGCACGAATTTGTAGTCGGGGCCTTCGAACCCGGTGATGACGACATGGGCGATTTTATGATCGACCGATGGCTGCCGTTCGCTAGGGATATTTGCAATTGGGTCGCCAACAGGGCGCCGGTGGTCGGCACGCTGCCGGAAATCGAAGTGTGGACGCACCGCGGCACAGTCGGTTCGCCGGTGTCGCCGTATTTCTTCGCGCACACGCTGGCCAATTCGCTGCAACTGTTCACTGGCGACGGTGTGGACTTAACGCAGGAAATATATGACCAGCCGAACAATCCAGCGAACGCGCCGGCCAACACTTCGTTCACCATCCCAACGTCCGGCAGTGTCGGGCCGAGTCAGCGCAACCTGTTGCTGAACAGTGTGTTGGGGCCTTATCAGGGATACTGGCTTTTCAGCGACACGACTGGCGAATATATCCACTGCGTCCTGAAAGTGAATTCGCGCCAATATCGACATTTCCACATCGGCCGGCTGCGGCAGATCGACGGCGGCAATGACCTGAACCCGGAATCGTTCTATGTCACCGGGCATTTTTGGTCATCGCTGGACCCGGACCCGCTGAACTATCCTATTGGCGCCGGCGCCAACGAAGAACTGAACCCGTACGCCAACGCGCACCGCCTGCCATTTCGAAACCAGGCCGGCACCCAGGCCAACGGCGCGTTCGGTGGGCCGATGCCGAACACGGTGCCACCGTGCTGGTTTTACATGCCGGACCTGTACCCGATCCAGGTGTCAGTCGCTGCGGTCAATGCCGGCGGCACTGGCCACGCGGTCAACGACAAAATCACGGTCGCACTGACTGACGGCGTTCATGCTGGCGCCGGCACGCCGGCAGTTTTGAATGTGGACACCGAAGCCGGCGGCGTGATCACAGCGGTGTCGGTTTTCACCGCTGGCGACTATGACGTGCAGCCTGGTGATGGCAACACGAACCCGGTGGTGGGCATCGCCCAACAAAGCACCACCGGCACAGGTGTCGGCGCGGTTTTCAACCTGACGTTCATCGGATACAAGTATTTCATCCCGGTCGGACAGCCCGAATTGCAGGTCACATCATCGCCGGCACAGAAATCCAGCGATGGCGGAGTCACCACGGCAGTCGGCGACCGGATGATCCGGTCGCGCATCGGCTGCGCGCAGACAAATTTCTATGACGCCAACATGGGCACCGTGCTGTTCGCCTGCGATCGCAATTTCACCGCCAACGCCAACGTGTTGGTGCCGATCTATGTGTCGGCCGCCTTCCCGTTCCAGTCGGACACGCGCCAGGGCATCGTCGCCCAGGTGCCGGATGTCTTCCGCATCAATATGCGGGACTACGCGCCCGAACAAACGATCACGGTGCAGGGCGCCGATTACAAGGTTTTCCCGATGATCAATAATGACAGCAACAACACCGTGGCCGGCGAAGGGTACAGCGGATTCGAAGGGCTGGCGTATCGCGTCGAAACTGGCGCTGTGGTGTAGTCGATGGCCCAGGGCGCCGCAGGGCCATTTCGGCCGCTATTCCACACGCCAGGCAATCCGCAGTTGCCGGTGCTGCCTAATCCTGCGGACCCGAAAACCGGCCTGGACGTGCCATTCATCACCGGCGCATCCATCACCGCCAGGCGGTTCGATGTCAACGTGCTGTCAGTGCTGGCCGCGGCGCCAGGTGTCGCCCGCGGGTTCGCGCAAGACTACATGTTCGGCCTGGGCGGAACACCGAATCCCATAGACTTCGGCAACATCACAGCCACCAAACAGGCAATCGTGACAGCCCACAACACGTTCCGGTTCCCTGTGCAGATCACCGCCGTGGATGTGTCGGCCGTTTCAGGTGTGACGCTGGTGACGCCTGGCCTGCCTGTCACCGTGCAAAGTTTTGCCAGCACAGTGTTCACGTTCGAAGCCAACCTGGTCGGCGATCCAACATTCGACGCCCTGGTGACGTTCACGCACGCGCAGGGCAGTTTCACCATCCGCATGATCGGCAGGCGCGTGATCCTGTTCAACACCGTGCCGCAGCGACCGATCCAGGAACAAATCACGTTCGGCACTGACGTCATGCCATCCGAAGACGGCAGCGAACAGGCGATGACCTGGCGTGCCACACCGCGCAGTCGCGTCACCTACAACATCCGCCACACCGACAACAAAGAACGCACCACGCTGCTGAATTTGATTTTGGGCGCCGGCTACCTGCTGCAAGGCGTGCAGCTATGGTTTCAGGCCAGGACGCTGACGACCGCCGCGGTGGCCATCGACACGGTGTTGCAGATCGACACCACTGGCATGGAAATCGCGATCACGGACACCATTTCGATCGTGCTGAAAGACAAAACGGCGATCACTGCCGAAGTGCTGACGTTCAACGCGTCCAGCATCACGCTGGCCGCTGCGGTCGGTCAAATTCTGCCACTTGGCACGCTGGTCATGCCGGTGCGGTTCGGGTTCATGCAGGCGCAGCAACGCGTGGCCACGTTCCCGAACAATGCGGAAGACTTGCAAGTCACGTTCGACCTGATCGAATACGACAACATCGGCGCGGTCGATGCCGGCTATTTCGACACGCACCCGGTGGATGGCCTGCCAATTCCGAAATCGCCGCTGTTTTTCACCGGGCAAAGCCGGCGCGGCAGCATCGAAGGCGACCAGCGGCGCCTGGATAGTCAAACCGGCACGATGGTGGTCAGCAGGTCGGAAGTCCTGGGACGGCCTGGCAGCGACATGCTGGTCCACATCAACGATTTCGCCGACCAGGATGCCTGGCGAAAATTCATTCACTTCGTGCGCGGATCGTGGGGCAAATTCTACGTGCCAACGGGCACCAACGATTTGCCGCTGTTCAATGATTTGTCCCTGGGCGGCAACACGTTCGACATCCAGCCAATGGGCGTTTCGTCACTGTTGGGCAACGTCAAACCACGCCAGGACGTGCGCATCACGGTCGCCGGCGTGCAATACCTGCGCAACATCACCAGCGCCGTGGACAACACCACGTTCGAAACCATCACAGTGGATTCGGTCATCCCTGGCGCTGGCAGTGTCGTGCCGGCTGATGTCAAAATCGAATGGCTGACGCTGGTGCGGATGGTCGGCGACAGTGCGACATTCCGCCATTTATTTTTGGGAACCGCTGAACTGCGGTTCAGTGTTCGCGGAGTGATCCAGCCATGACATTCGACGCCTTTGAAACTGCCGATGGCAGCCCGGTCGAACTGCTGACGTTTTCCAATGGAACGGACGTTTTCCGACGCACCAACACGGTGAAATCCGTCACGATCGGCGCCAACACCCACGTGCCGATGGCGTACAGCCGCAGCAAGTTCAACCAGTCGAAGGATTCCGACGACAACAACATCACCATGATCGTGCCCAATAATTTCGAACTGGTGAACCTGTACGCCGGCGTATTGACCAGCAACACCACGCTGCTGACCATCGAACGGTTCCACCTGGACGATCCAGGCAACGAAATCCAGGTCGTTTGGAAAGGCAGCGTGGCATCCATCGAACACCAGGAAAACGATGTCAGCCTGCTATTGCAGCCGATCACATCCGGTTCCGAATCGACGCCGCCGGACACATTCAGCGGCCTGTGCAACGCGTTCCTGTTCCAGTCACCTGGCTGCACCCTGGACCGCACTGACTTCCGGTTCATTGCCACACTGTCAGCGATCGACAGCACCGGCAAAATTTTGACGTTCACCGGCCTGCGTTTGGAAGCGGCCACCATCGACGCCGCCCAGGGCGGACCCACTGGTCCGCTGACGTCCGCCGAATTGGACATATATTTCCAGGGCGGCTATGTGCAGACCGGCAAAGGCGAAGTCCGCGACATCGTGGAAGGTAACGTGTCCGGCGATCCTGACAAAGTGCGCGTCATCCTGCCGTTCCGTGATTTCATCGTCAGCGACGGCGCGAACGTGTACGCCGGCTGCGACCTGTCGATCACCACGTGCCACAAAAAATTCGACAACGCCATCAATTTCCAGGGGTTCCCGTACATCCCGGAGATAGACCCGGCGAACACCGAACTGCCGCCTGGCACGCGCACCAGTCCCACCAAATTCGCAGGGATTCAAACCTAATGTGGTTTCAATTGTTCATGTGGGTCGTGTCGTTTGTGCTGTCGGACTATTTCCGCGAACGCCTGCCATCACAAACGGCCAGCGGCATCGGCGATTTCAACATCCCGACAGCCACCGAAGGGCGCGTGGTTCCGATCATTCCAGGCGGCACCGTGCGCGTCGAAGCACCGAACTGCGTGTGGTACGGGGATTTCGCTGCTGTCGAACGCACCGTCACCACCGGCGTCATTTTCAAAGAGGAAGAAACGATCGGATTCACGTATGAACTGGCGCTGCAATATGCCCTGTGCAAAAACGAAGTGGCGGGCATCGTCGGCGTGTGGATCGGCGACGACGAAGTGTTCAACCATGTGACCGATGCCGGCGGCATTCCGCAAACGGTGGTGGACATCGACCGCGACGACCTGTTTGGCGGTGTTGACAACGGTGGCGGGTTCGTCGGGCGCCTGCGCCTGCACAACGGCAGCGACACCCAGGCGGTCAGCGCCTTTTTGAACAGCCGCATTTCGCCGCTGCCAGCGTACCGCGGAACCGCCTATGTGGTGATCACGGACCTGTCCGAAACCGTGGGCGCCAACATCGGCGAGTCCAACAACCTGCGATATATTCGCGTCGCGGTGCAGGCATTTGACACCATTGCAAACGGTGGCCTGGGCAATCGCCTGGGCCTGGCTGGCAACACGCATTTCATCGGACCCGATGCGAACCCGATTTCAGTGGCCTATGAACTGTATTTGAACGAACGGTGGGGCCGGAATTTTCCGCCGTCCGATGTGGACACGCCATCGTTCCAGGCTGCCGCGGCCACCGTCTTCGCCGAAGGCATTGGATTCAGCCAGGCGATCGACGAACAGACCACCACCGGGCAAATCCAGGACACCATCGAACAGCATGTGGACGGCTACATCGGACCCAATCCGATCACCGGGCGCATCGAAGTCACGCTGGCGCGTTTGGACTACGTGCTGGCCAGTGAATTCCAGGCCAACGCCACCAACATCGTGGCCATCAAAAAATGGTCGAAGGGTGACTGGTCGCAAACATTCAATCGCATCCGCATCCGCTACACCGACCGCGCCAAACAGTGGAACGAAACGCACGCGGTCGAACTGGCGCCTGGCAATCGCATCATCCAGGGCGGCAAAACCAAAACGAAGGAACTGCGATTCCAGGGCGTTCACACGGCGCAGGTGGCCAGCAACATCGCCGCACGCACACGCCGGCAGTTCGCGCAGCCAGTTGGGTCGGGCACCATCGAACTGGACCGCACGTCCTACGCGCTGCGCCCTGGTTCGATCATTTCGCTGACCGATCCGAAAATCAACGAAGTCAACCTGGCGGTGCGCATCACCAAAGCCACGGTCGGCAACGTGCAGAAAAACACGATGGAATTCGAAGTCGCCCAGGACGTGTTCGACACTGACACGGCCACCGTCACCGTGACGCCGCCTTCCGATTTCGTGCCGCCGATCCAGGTGGTGATTCCTTTCGGCGTCAATGACCAGGCAGCCTTCGAAACGCCGTTCATCCTGATGCGCTATGACCTGAACCCGAATTCAGTGCCACGGATTTCGACTTTGGCACGCCGCAACACAGGCAACACGCCGACCGAATACGAAGTCGTGCGGCGCGTGCGCAATCCGCCGGCAGCGTTTGCAGGCGCCTACACGTCCACGGATTTTGTGCGCGGTGGTTTCATGCAGGTCGGCACGCTACGCGGCGCCCTGACGTCCTGGCAGACTGGCAACGGCAGTTTCAGCATCCAGGTCGATCCGATCACTGGATCGCTGGACGGCCTGATCGACACCTATGCGCCCGGACCAGGTGACGCGGCCGGCATCGCAGTCATCAGTCCCGGCCTGGCGGACGAAGAATTCATCATTTTCGACGAAATAGTCGATGACGGCGCCGGCATCCGCCTGGAAAACACCTGGCGCGCAGCGATGGACACGCCAATGAAACCGCACGCGATCGGTGCGCAGGTGTGGTTCATTTGGACCGGCGGCCTGGGCATGGGCGGCGAAACCTACAACATCGGCGACGGCGTGGACCTGAAATTCCTGCCACGCTCGCCATCGGATGCGGTGCTGGAAGCGGCGGCGACGTCACTGCCGGAAGTATCCCTGGACGAATTCACCGGGCCGCGTAACAGCAAACCATTGCTGCCGATCACCATGAACATCAACGCGCAAGTGTTTCCCACTGCTGTGGATTTCGAACGCCTGATCACTGCCGGACCCAACACCGGGCTGGCTGGCGGGCAGTCCGTGCCGCAGTTGCGGGCGTATAACAATCAGAACATCCTGACGTCATTGCAGGCCCTGGCGTTTGATCAAACCGGGTTCAATCCCACGGACGTCACCGAACAGGTGCTGGAATTGGCCTGGTGGATTCACGACCTGGACGTGGACCCAACGGCAGCCAGGTCGAACGCGCTGGCGCTGTCCGCCGGCTACGTGGCGCAGGCCACGGCCACCGACCAGTTCGACGTTTTGAAATCGGCCATGATCGCCGGCGGCGCGGTCGGGTTCAGTTTCAACGCACGCCTGGAAGTCGAAACCAGGCACAGCCCGGCCGGACAGGCTGCGCTGCAAATCAGTCACGACACGATGGACCTGGACTTTGTGGCCAACGGCATTTTCAGCGTGTTGCCATCGGCGCCGATCCTGTCGCTGCGGTTCGATGGCGCTGATGCCAGCACCGTGATCGTGGACGGCAGCAAATACCTGGTGCCTGTGGTTGCGAACGGCAGCACCGAAATCGACACAGCGCAGTCCGTCTTCGGTGGCGCCAGCCTGTTGGTCGTCGATGCGGCCGGCAACGGCATCATCACCAGGGCGCGCAGGGAATTCGACATCCGCGGCAATTTCACGATCGAAGCCCGCCTGTTTTTCGTGTCCGAAGCCAGTTTCCCCATGATTTTCGAACAGTGGGACAACACGATCGAACGCGGAATCCAGTTTTATTATGAACCCGGCACCAACACGTTCCGGGCCAACATCAGCACCAGCGGCACCAACCTGGTGGCATTTGCCGTTCACACCGGCACATTCGTGCCAACGCTGTCCACCTGGTACGCGATCGCGCTGGTGAAAAATGGCACGTCCTGGTCGTGCTACATCGACGGCACGCGCCTGGGCACTGCGGTCACGCAGGCGTCGGTCTATTTCCGATCCAGTGCGGATTTCCGCATCGGTGGCGGCGGTGATTTGGTCAATTTCTTCGACGGCAACATCGACGAATTCCGCCTGGTGCCGGCGGCCGTGCGCAGTGGCGCCAGTTACACGCTGGACACCATCCCATTCCCTGACGGCCGGGCCTTATATCCGCTGCTGGCGCATTTCGATGACACCCTGGGCGTCACCACGTATCCGTCCGACGAACCCAACCATTTCCAGGTGATGATCGGCGGCACCAGCGAAATCGACACCGCGCAAAGTCAGTTCGGTGGCAGTTCCATGCGTTCCGATGGTGTCGGCAATCTGACGGTGGCGCTGTGCGATGGCGCATGGTTGCCTGAAACGGTCGGATTCGCGCATCCATCATTCGATTTCAAACGCGGCAACTGGACGATGGAATGCTTTTTCCGGTTCGCCGTCGCGCCTGGCGCTGACATGTGCCTGATCGGCAAAAACAGCCGCAGCACTGGCGGGCGCAACGACTGGACGTGGTATATCAACAGCGCCACGCAGATCACGTTTTCCAGGGCAACACTGCCGGCAGGGCAGTGGGCGGATCAAACAGAATTCCATGCCACGGTGCCAGCGATGTCATCGGGCGTTTGGTATCACGCGGCGATGGTCCGCGTGGGCAATGACTTGCATTTCTATTTCGAAGGCAACCGGGTTTCGCAATTGGTGGATCACTTCCTTTCGACGCCGCGCATGTACAACAACGACCAAAGCGGGCAAGACCCACTGACGACGCCGGGCCAGCCGGTGACAATCGGCCGCATATACGGCACGACCAGCGGCGCCGCGGCACTAATTCCGTTCAATGGCTGGATCGACGAAGTGAACATCGAAAACCGGGCAATCTATAACGGCAGCAGCTACACCATCCCGGTGGCGCCGTATGCCACGCCGAACGATGGACTGACGGCCGACCCCGACGATTTCGGTTTCCTGTGGCTGGCGGATGTCGGGCCGGACGCATTTGCCACCGACCTGGTGCTGCAAACGGATGACCTGCGCGGCGCCTGGCTGACGTTCGTGGGCAATGCGCAAATGGACGATGACGTCGCTGGTGCGCTGCAAGGCGGCGACAACATCACCGTGCGGTTCGATGGCACTGGCGACTATATGCAATGGACGCGTTCCGAATCCGTCGCCCTGGTCGATGACGATTTCACGATCGAAGCCAGGGCGTATTTCACCGACGACCCGGACCAAAACGGCGGTGCCAACCTGATCGCGCACTGGCTGGCGACCGGCAACCTGCGCGGGTTCCATTTCAGTGTCATGGATAACGCCGGCCCGCCGCACAGCCTGGAATTCCACTGGTCCACCAACGGCACCGACGACAAACGCGTGTTCACAGCATTCACGCCGACGCTGAATCAGTGGTATCACCTGGCGGTCGTGCGCAGTGGCAGCAGCGTGTTCCTGTTCGTCGATGGCGTCGTGCAAACCAACGATGGCGCCAGCGATGCCATCACCACCGACATCATCAACACGCCGTTCAGGGTGTGGACTATGGGCCACGCAAATGACACCGCCGGCAACCTGTACATGGAAGGGAATTTGCAAAACATCGCGTGGACGCGTTCAGCGAAGTGGGTGTCGGGGTTCACGCCGCCGACTGCGCTATATACGCCGCCGGCCCTGCCGAATTTCTAACCGCGCCAGCGTTTGCGTGTGACGACCAGGGCGACGATGTTGCCGGCGACGAACCACCACTGACCAGTCCAGGCAGCCCACAACAGGCAGCCAACCAGGGCGGCCTGCGTCAACACCCGCAGGACATCGACGTCACGCTGCGACAACACCCACCGCGGCGGCCTATTCTTCGCCATGCGTCACCTGGTGCACGAAATTGGGCACTGGTCGGATGCCACTGTCGTGGACGTCCAGTTCGTTTTCAATCAACTGCCGGGCGCCTTCCACATCGGGCGCAGCACCCAATAGGCGGCCGTCAGCCAGCAGATCGACCACCGCGTCGTGGCCCAGGCCGTCTTCGGGCGTGTTTAGCCTGGCCGGCGGCAGGTAGGCGTGGAAGACATTGCAGGCACGCCGAACAATCCAACCGGCGATTTTGCCGTCAGCGGTCAGCGTGTCCAGCCGGTATTTTGTGCCTTCGATGATCATGTGATTGGTGGCCCAGGTGTTCATGGCCAGAATCGTCGCACACTGCGCAACAAATGGGAAGTCCATACCAAAAAAAGGCCCGCACAAGGCGGGCCGGGCGGGTACGCCGAAAACTATGCGACAGGGATGCCCAGGGCAGTCACTTGTGCGTTCGTGGTCGCGCCGCGCACATAGCGGGCCTGCACTGATTCAGCCCGCAGTGCCTGCGGTGTTCGGTGGGCGGTTTCGACTTCCAGTTCGGTGACGCCGGCGACCGTGCCAACAGTGTTCAGGCGGGCCGCCTGGGCGCGCAGGTATTCGGCAAACTTGCGCAAATTGCTGCGGGTGTCGGACGTGCGTTTGCGGTGGCGAAGGCGGTGAACGTGACAATTTTGGGTTCGATTCAAAGACATGGTGATCACTCCAATGTGGTGGCCAGCGTCACGCCCGCCGTTCGGGTTCGTCCGCAGCATACAACAAACCAGGCTGGCGGGCCTTGATTGCCTTGCTGATGTTTCCGACTGCTGGCAGCGACGTCGCCTTCGAATTCACCAACTGCTGACACAGCCATCGGAACGACTGTTTGCCGTGCGCATTCAGGGCCACGTATAGGCTGCCGACCGTGTGGCCAGTGGTGTCGATTTTGTGGTCGTCGCACCAGCCCAGGAACGTGCGCATTTCAGCGATGCCCATTTCGATGTTGGCCACGTTCCAGGATGCCGGCGCGTCTTCGCCTGGTTGCAGTTTGTTGTGGCTGCGCTGTGCGGGATGATCCGGGTGACTGGTTTCCCAGGGTTTCGGCCCGCGTTCAGCCCTGGGCACGAATCCGCCGATGTCTTCCGGGCTGTTCGGTTTCGGTTCGTCGTCGAATAGGTCGGCCATCAGTGCAACGTCTTCGCGTGTTCGGCCAACAGTTTTTTGAATGCCGGCACGTCATCCACTGCCACGACCCGAAATTCGACCATGCTGCCCAGGTTAGGATCGACGAACGGATCACCGACCCACATGACGCAGCAGTCCATTCCACCGTCAGCATTGACCGGGATGGTGATGATTTGATCGACCTGGATTTCGCCGGCTGCGGCGTAGAATCTGAACGCGCCATCATTGCCAAAATTCACCACGATGTTCATTTTTTCGCAGGTCATTCGTTTCAGATCATCCATCGAAGTTTCCGTCATTGCAGTGTCGTCGATGTGGTCATGGTAGCAATTTGATCCAGGTGATGGCTGCGGTTTTGCCTGCTGGTCGCCTGGCGCATTCGTTCGCAGTTGCCGCAAATTGGCAGGCAATCGTTCGATCGACTGGTCCGATATTTCAAACGATTGGTGGATGGTCGCAGCAGATACATGCCGCAGGTGGTGCGGTTTCCATCGACCAGGTGGGCACACTTTGGATTCCTTCGCAGTATTAGAAACATCACGTTCCCCTGTTTTGTTGGTGTGAATTGTCAGTCAGTTTTCGTGGGCGTTCAGTAGCCTGGCAGCCGCAAGTTCCCGCCAGTGGCAGGATTTGCGGACAACCAGGACGTGATTTCGCGGTGCGACTATCACCCGGCCGGTGCTATTTGTGCGGCATTCACCTGTTCGCCTTGCCATGCGCCACTGTTGCACTTTCCCACGGTAGTGGCCAAAACCATGAACTGCCCGCCGTTATCCGACGCAGAAGGTTCGAAAGTGTTGCTGGTTGCGGTGGTTGGATGCTGTCCGGTAGAATCCGGCGCATCGGTTCCGCATCGCAGCGAATACATTTTCCAAACCGATCATGGACCCGGCAGGCGGTCAACCTGCGCGGGTCCACTTTTTTGCCTGAACATTTCGTCGAAGTCAACAACCAAAAAAAAGCCCGCACGCGGCGGGCCAAAGTGTTCCACGTGGAACGTCATTTTTCGGGACGGTCCCACGGTTCGGTCGGGCCATTATATTCGCCGATTCGGTAGCACAGCAGCGGCGCCAGGTTTTTGGACATCCAGTCGTTCGCCTGGTCGTGCGCGTCGAACAGGCGCGGGATGTGCCACGTGACGCCGAATTCGCGCATGTAGCAATTGCGCGGACTGGTCCATGCGCCATCCGTCAGCATGACGCTGCGCAGGGTCACACCGGACGGCGTGTCGTGGTCATAGTAAACCGCGAACATCAGCAGCCCGCCCGAATTTCGGCCAGGATTTCCGCTTCGTCAGCAGCCTGGTCGCGCTGG
>Ga0307378_10006908_pt1 | contig 15381 bp, 13 predicted proteins | sample UN1MG_FD_202238 | JGI IMG/M metagenome (GOLD analysis project Ga0307378, IMG submission 202238) | Soil microbial communities from Risofladan, Vaasa, Finland - UN-1 | ecosystem: Environmental > Terrestrial > Soil > Coastal area > Acid sulfate soil | place: Finland: Risofladan, Vaasa | collected...
CATCCAGATATTCCATGGGCCAACTGCTACGCCAAACCAGGAATAGATTATTATCAGCAAAGTTGTACGATGCTACCACATCTTCATCATCATGCTCACTATCTAGAACATAGATAATGTCCGACCAGTAAACGGCAGATGAAGAAGAAACGAGGAAGAGAATACCTAGGCTTATCAGTTTGAAGCGCATCGTGATTCAATTCCTAATCACTCACCACACCCATAAGATAGTACAAAAATCCCACCAAAACAAGTACTGGAGGGATGCAATCCCTCCAGCCTGCATCCTGTTGACGAAACCTGGCTCAAGGAGCGTTTGTATGCCCTGCGTCGTAGTGGTACTGCCCCCACTCTATGTCATTGGCGTCGCCGTCCAACTCAAGGGCAACTATTTTGTCCCCTGCAGTAAAGACCAACTCAGCTTTGTCGTCTCCGTCAATATCGCCGATCGCCGCCATCCTGGACTACCTGCCCACCGAGGACGACCCGGAGCAGAGGTTGCAGGCCTACATCGGGCTGGAGGATATAAACAGGCCGATTCCGCTGGAGCGCCTCCTTCCCCTGTTGGAGAACGAGGGCGACCCGTGGACGTTGAGTTACATCCTCCACCTCGTGCCCGACGGGTACGACGAGGGCGCCGCGGCCGTCCTGGCCCGTAGAATCGAGGCGGAATACGGCCCGCGGGTGGACGGTTCGCACCCGATGTTCCTGCCGGAGAACGCCACTTCCTCTTCATCCAACGACTACGAGTATAGCAACTTCAACCGCAGCTACGCCGCCCTCATGCGGAAGCTGACCCGGGTTGCGCCGGAGACCGCCCACCCGATTCTGCTCGACATCTACCACAACGACCCCGTGGAGGAGTCCCGCGAAACGGCCTACGGCCTGGCCCTCACCACGGGACAGCCCGGCGTCGTGGAGTTGATCCGCGAGGGGCTGGAGAGCCCGGAGGCCGGAGTGCGGTATCACGCGGTCAAGGCGGCCCCCGAGTTCCTGGGGGATGAAGGTGTGGACATCGTCGCCGCAGCGGTCAACGACCCCGGCTTCGAGGTAAAGCTCGCCGCCATCGGGTGGATTGCGGACCTCCTGGGCCCCGACGCCGCGGATATAATCGCCCCTCAACTGGAGAGCCCGAATAGCCAGATCCGCGACGCGGCGGGAAAGCGCCTGGCCGACTGGGGAGACCCCCGAGCCTTCGACTACTACTACGACCTGTGGGACGGCCGGATTATCAGTCACGTGACGTACTCGATGATTGCCAACCTGGCAAAGTACGACGACCCGCGGGGCTGGGAGGTCATCCGGGAGGTCTGTGAGCTCGGCGGCCGGGCGAACGAGGTCCGCAACGCCTGGCTGCTGCGCACCGAGCACGGGGACCCCGAGGCACGGGAGTTTTTCCTGTCCATCATAGACGAGGAGGAGCCGCGCTTCAGCACATCGGAAGCCCCCTTCGAAGGGCTGCGTTCGTTCACCGACGACGAGGTCCGAGCGGTCATAGAGCGCATAGCCTTCGACGAGACCGGGAACCGGGACCGGCGGTATTACGCCTGGGGGGTCCTGGCCTTCTGGAACGACCCCCGGGCGCGGGACTACTGGCTGGAATGCTTAAATGACAAAGAGAACCCCCTCCGCTATTTAGCGCTTACCTATCTTTCCTATCTCGACGACCCGGAGGTGTGGGAGCTCATCCGCGACGCCGCGGAGAACGACCCGGAAAAATTGGTGAGGTTCCAGGCCCAGGAGCAGCTGGACAAAAGAGAGGGCGAGTAGCCGACTGCCAACGAGATGTAAATTTATATCGAGTGGGCTTTATTAAAGCGTCCTGTAGTGGCAACGTGTGGGGGATCAAAAAAGCGGGGCACAAGCCCCGCCTTATTTTCAGCGGCACGGGGAATCGCTGTATACCAACACTGGTGGATTGTGTGACCACTAAACGAATGAGGTCGGTAACCATCCCCCTTATCATAACCATCAGCAAGTAGAGGTCAATGGCGGTTACCTCATAAAGCTGCAGGATAAACTTGCAGCCCCCGATGATCACCCGAAGTGTAACTTAAAATTTTTAGAATGTGATACCTACAGAAACACCGATGGTTAAAAATGAATAACCGTCTATATAATCATATGATATTGTAACTAAACCACCTGGTAAAAGACCTTGATCCTGGTTGCTGAAATAATTCGTAGCTCCTATATAAGCAGTATAGTATAAACTTGATGCATCCGTTAGCAAACCTGCACCAAGAATAAAGTTATTGAAAAATATTAACTCATTCATTATACCAAATCCAGTAAAACTAATTTCATTGTAATACCCATCAACGTTGATTGATGAGATAGAAGGTCCTAGAGAATATCTAAACCAATCACAATCGGCAAGCACCTTTTGAAAAGAACACTTAGCGTATATCCCATGGAAATCTATTTGTAAATTTTCATCAACAGGATTAATGGCATAAAGCAGAAACAGTGGACAATTGAATGTAAACTCACCGATTGCATATTCATCTTCGTTGCCCACTCTACATTCTAAACCGATATAGTTGGTTATATAAAATTTGTCCTCATCTACATTGTCACCAAAATGCAACCGTCCGGTAAACCCTATCGGAACAGTAAGGCTGAATCCCGCAGATACAATCTGCACAATTAATCCTATTAGTATGAAAAAGACGCTGTATTTCATAGTGTACCTTTAGTTTAACAAAATTACTCACCCAATTTATGAATTGGAGATTCGTACTTGGGTTCATATAACTGGAAGAAGTGCTGCGTAAAGTCATCATATTGTAGTGCAAAACCAACCACATCAAAGCTTATCTGAAATCCTGTCCAAAAGGCGCCCCAACCAGGATTAGCGGTATTAGCAAACATCCCAAAAACATTTCCAGCAGCTGAAAGGCCAAGGCCCGCTATACCATGATGAATAAACATCGGTAAAGCACCTTCTAAACCGCTGAAGGAAGGGTTGCGCATGGTAAGATTGCAGTTTTGCAGACTGTTCATAATAATAGATGAATAGTTGCTGAATGAATTCCAGGAAAATTCTTGAAGTGAGAATAAACTTGATGAAAAGCCACCTGTAAGTAACATGATCTGATTAGTAGCTCCCGTAACTAAACCTGCAAGAAACCCTGACATCAAACCTTCACCAAAGTCAATATTCTCATTGAATAATGATGCGACTCCGCCAATAACCATGCCAGTCATCGCGTCGAGGAAAATGCTTAACGGGTTCAACCCGAGGAACCACGACCAGAAAAACTTGCCGTTAGGGTCTACAAACCGTATCGGATTATTCCCCGCGTACGGGTAGCGGTTAATAGCTATCGGGCTTTTGTCGTACTCGAAGTCCGCCGGGTCGCGGGAGAGGAACCGCCCCGTGTACGGGTCGTAGTACCGCGCCTGGGCGTAGTAGTGCTCGAAAACGTCCCCGTCCGAATAGTACCCCGTGAACTGGATGGGGTTCTCCCACGCGCCGGGGCACACCGGGACGTTGCTGTCCGGCCGGCCGAAGGACTCGTAACTCCCCGTCCACAGAATCCGCTGACCGGGCTTGAGCGGCACCTCAGGCGGCACGGAGAGCACCGGCTGGGCCACCACGGCCACCGTCGAGCCCAGGTGGTCCTTCAGGTGCCACCCCAGCTCGTACCCGCCCCACCCGCGGTAGTCGTAGTCTATCGTGCAAACCACTCCGTTCGCGTCGTTGACGTACTCCCGCATGGCTCAATTATAAACGAAAACAGGGTCCGGTTTCGGACCCCATCTATTCGTGTGGCAGCGGCACGGTGCGAACCAGACACCATCGGCTCCCTCCAATCCGATGGCGGCCCGGACGTCGTGGCCCCGGTCGCGCGCCTTGCGCCGGGGTCCGGGGCGGGGCGTAAAAAAACCCGCCGGAGCGGGTTGCCAGCCGATACGGCGCATCACTCGGATTCCAAATCGTCGCCCGGCCTCCGTTCGATGGTTTCCGGCGGAGCCGGAGCGGGTCCCTCCTTCGTCCCCACGGCCAGACCCGAGGCGGTGGCGAAGTACACCGTGTTGGCCGTCTCGTCGTATGCGCAGTCCAGCATCACCGGGTCCAACAGTCCCTCCTGGACGCCGTGGTGCTCCCAGACGTTGGTGGCGAAGACGTAGTAGATTGCGCCCCCCTCGGAGGCGGCCCAGATGGAGCCCTCGCCCATTCCGATGCCGTTGACCCGGTCCCAGGCGCCGCCGTTCATCACCTCGTTGAATGTCTCCCCGCCGTCGGTGGAGCGCCAGAGCCCGAGACCGTCCGTGGATACCCAGACGTAGTCGCCCGAGGCGGCCACGCGGCGGAAGGGGTCGTAGCTGGCGCGGATGATCCACTCGTCCCTCTCGCGCAGGTACTGGGCCAGATAGCCCCGCTTGTCCGGGGAGACGGCCCAGACGGAGCTCTCCGTGATGGTGACGTCGGAGACCGTCCGATAACCGCTCTCCTTCCCCATCAGCGGGTCGAGCTGGGTAAAGGTGACCGAGCGGGTCGGGTCGAAGGCGGAGGAATGCAGGAGCCCCTGGTCGGTGGCGATGTAAGCCTCGCCGGTGAGGCTGGCGGCGCCGTGGCAGACCCAGCCGCCGTCCCTGGCGGGCAGGCCCGCCGCGGTCCAGCGGTGGCCGATGTCCGACGAATAGACCGCCCCGTCACCCAGCGCCCAGAGCACCCCGTCGGTAAAGACCACCCGGCTCAGGTTCGGTGGCAGCAGCGGGTCTTCCACCGCGACGTAGCGCCCCTCCTGGCGTTTTATCAGGCGACCGCCCCCGACGACCCACAGCCCCTCCGGGGTCAGCGCGACGGAGACGAGCCCCTCCGCTGGGAGTCCGGCCTCGGGGCCCACCAGCTTCCAGGTGAAACCCTTGGTGACCACGTGGGCCTGATCCGGGGTCAGCTCCGCGTGCTCGGAGATGGGCTGCGAGTCTTCGCCGCAGCCCGAGAACACCGGGAGGACGAGCGCCGGGATGAGGGGGATGAGTCTGCGCATGGGCGGGGTTTATTCCTCTCCGAGGAGCTCCTCGTAAGCGGCGACATCGTTGAGGTCGTCCATCTCCGCCGGGTCGTCCGGCTTGACCTTAATCAGCCATCCGCTCCCGTGCGGGTCGTCGTTGACCTTCTTGGGCTCTTCCACGGCCGCCATGTTGATCTCGGTCACCTCGCCGGAGATGGGGGCGATGATGTCGTTGGCGGCCTTGACGCTCTCCACGACGCCGCACTCGCCTCCCGCCTCGATCCGGTCACCCACGTCGGGCAGCTCGAGGTAGACGAGCTCGCCCAGTTGATGGGCGGCGTAATCGGTGATGCCGATCGTCGCCTCTTCCGGGTCGAAGATCACCCATTCGTGGGTATCGGTGTACTTCCTGTCATCGGGGTAGGACACTCTGACTTCCTCCTTCGACGGCCCGCCGCGGTACGGCGGGTCGGAATATCGGTTCACGCACCAATGCCGCCCGCTACTTGCGGGTTCCGTCCTTGTAGAAGGGTGGCTTGACCACGACGGCCCGACGGGATTTTTCCCGGATGTCCACGGAGAGCTCGGAGCCCGGCGCGCGGTGTGACGACGCGAGATAGGCCAGACCTATCGCCTTGCCCAGGGAGGGCGACATCGTCCCCGAGGTTACCTCGCCGATCTCTTTGTCGCCGTCTAAGCACTTGGCGTGCTGCCGGGCGATGCCGCGCTCGATCATCTCGAAGCAGACGAGGCGGCGGCCGGGTTTGGCCTCTTTAATCTTGACCAGGGCGTCGCGGCCGATGAAGTCGTCCTTCTCCAGTTTCACCGTCCAGGCCAGCCCCGCCTCGAGGGGGTTGGTGGTCTTGTCAATGTCGTTGCCGTAGAGGCAGTACTTCATCTCGAGGCGGAGGGTGTCGCGGGCGCCCAGGCCGATGGGCCTGCCCCCAAGCTCCTCCGTTTTCGGCCACAGGGCGCGCCAGACGGTCACGGCGTGCGCGTTGGGGATGTAGATTTCGAAGCCGTCCTCGCCGGTGTAACCGGTGCGCGAGAGAAGCAGGTCCTTCACCCCGGCGACCGTCCCCACGGCGAACTCGTAGAAGCCGATGGGCTCCAGGGGGATGTCGGTCACCGACCGGACCACCTCCTCGGCCAGGGGGCCCTGGACGGCGATGAGGGTGGTCTCGTCGCTCTTGTTTGTAACCTTGAGCCCCTTGGGGGCGTGTTGGGTGACCCACTCCCAGTCCTTGTCCACGCAGGCCCCGTTCACCACGGTCAGTATCCGCTCCTCGCCGAAGCGATAGACCAGGAGGTCGTCCACGATGCCGCCGTCGGGATAGCACATCGGGGTGTAGAGGACCTGGCCGTCTTTGGCGGCGGCCACGTCGTTGGTCACCAGGCGGTTGACGAAGGCGAGGGCGCCCGGGCCCTCGTACCAGAACTCGCCCATGTGGGTCAGGTCGAAGAGGCCCACCTTGGCGCGGACGGTGCGGTGCTCCTCGTTGATGGAGGTGTACTGGACGGGCAGCTCGTAGCCGGCGAACTCGATCATCTGGCCGCCGAGCTCGTGGTGGATGGCGTTGAGCGCGGTTTTTTTCATCGGATCCCCGATTTTTTGTAAAAAGGCAGGGCTAGTTTAGGGAGCCCGCGGGTCGCTGTCAAGCGTCATTTCGTGGGATTTTAAGCCGGTGCCGGAGGTGGGCGACGGACACCGCGCCGGCCAGCTTCAAGAGGTCCGGGGCGACGAAGGGCAGGACTCCGGCCGAAAAGGCGGCCCCGGCGTCCCCGATCCACACCGCCAGCCAGACGTACCCGAAGAGGTAGATGGTGGCGATGCCCGCCAGGCCGTTCAAAATGAGGGCGGGGAGCTTATCGCCCAGTTTATCTTTGACCAGGCCCATCACCCCGGCGGCGGCGAGGAAGCCGACCAGATACCCCCCGGACGGCCCGGCGAAGGCGATCCAGCCGTTCGCCCCCCAGGCGAAGACCGGCGCCCCGGTGAGCCCCAGCGCCAGGTACGCCCCCACCGACGAGAGCGCGAGCCAGGAGGGGGTCGCCAGTCCCAGGACCAGCACCACCAGCACCTGCCAGGTCACCGGCACCGGCGTGGGGGTGAAGGGGTGGGGGAAGGCCAGCCAGGCGCTCGCCGTCAGCGCCCCCACGGCCAGGAGCGCCGGGAGGGCGTAATTCAACGGCCGGGGGAGCGCGCGAGTCTCCGTGTGCGTTGCTCGGTCCACCTTACTCCTTCCCGAAGCGAATCAGTACTCGCCCTTCGGGGGCCAGCGGGTCTCCAGCCAGCCCCGCTCCTGCCAGTAGGCGTGGTCACCCTTAAAGAGCTTGCGGTTGCGCTGGATCAAATCGCGCAGGAATCGGTGCTGGGCCGCGTGGAGCCCCAGCTTGGGGTACTTCCGCTTCTCCCGGACCGCCAGAACCAGTTCCTCCCCCAACCGCCGGGCTCTCGCAAAGAGCGCCTCGCCGTCGTTGGGCCGGGAGTAAACCATGAAAACCCCCGCCAGCTCGCCGACGAGGTCGTACCCCAGCATTTCGCAGCAGGTGCCCAGGTAGCGGGCCACCTCCTGCTCCCCCATCCCGGCGGAGGTGGCCACCGCCACGGCGTGCTTCCCGGTCATCTCCGGCCGGTGCAGGAGCGCCATGGAGCGGTCGAGGAAAGCCTTAAGCTGGGCGGTGACGCTGAAAATGAAAACGGGGCCGGCGAGCACCAGGGCGTCGGCGGAGCGCATTTCCGCGTGGAGCGCGGCCACGTCGTCCTTTATGGGACACGGCTCCCCGGCCAGGCACAGGGCCGTGGCGTTGCAGGGGCGGACGTCCATCCGGGCGACGTACCGCTCGACCACCTCGCCGTCCGCCTCGCGCCAGGGCTTCGTGAGCTCGGCGGTGAGGCCCGCCGTGTTCCCCCCGGCGGCGTGGGGCGAGCCGTTTATCACCAGAAGTCTCATCGTCCACCTCCCAGGGGCGCTCAAACGCCCATATCCTAACCGACCTTGACGACGCTGGCAACCCTCCACCCGTATCAGAAAGGGCGGGGATTCACCCCGCCCGGTTGGTTTAAAACATCCAACCCGCCTCGCCGTCCACTTTTTAGTCCCAGACGACCTCCTCGGGATTCAGGCAGTGTTTACAAGCCACCTTCCCCGCCGTCACAAAGTCCTGAGCTTTGAGAACGCAGACGATGTTCCGGAGCTTGATTCGTTCCGTATGACCGCAACCGGGACGATGATAGCAGTCCTCGTCGTCGCTGGCCACGTAGACCGCCGAAAGCCCGTCGTCGTCGGTCAGTTCGGGATCGAAAAGCCCGCGTTCCTCAGTAAACGCATCGTACATCAGGCTCCGATAATAGTCGTGGCGGGCGCAGTTGGGCAGATAACGCCAAGCCACGGCCCAACCGGAGCGGACCATCTCGGCGCCGACGTCTTTGCCGTCATCCGTTCCGACGTAGGCCAGCCAGCGCCAAGGGCTGGCGCCGTCCCGTTCGTCCAGGTCCGGCGTCAACAAGACCAGGGTTTCTGGCGGCAGCAGTTTCTCCAACTCCTGTTTCGCCTCCTCGTAACCGAGTCGTCCGCGTTCCGGTGTGTCCAAGCCGATAAGCCTTACACGGTACTTGCACTCATCAGGATTATTAGCATCTGTAGCGATACCAGGTAAGGCTTCTATTGCAAAGGTGTCGCCGTCAATCACTCGCGCGATCGTCACCGGCTTGACGGGAAAGGGAATCCTCTCCGCGGCGTTGACGTCAAAGCCCCACGGAAAAGCGAGGATGATGGTAAAGCAAAGGATAAGCCGCGAAGCCCATCCTCTTAGAGGTTTCTCGCTCATTTCAGATCCCCTCTCTAGGCCGCTTCGTTGGGCGAGGCCGACGCCTGTTTCATCCCAGCCGGACGCCGTTGGGCCTCCTTCACGGGATTCAGCCGTTCGCGGATGATGCGGGGGGTGATTTTTACCTCCTCCACCGGGGCGGGCAGCTCGTAGAAGGCATCGAGCATGACCTCCTCGAGGATGGCGCGCAGTCCGCGGGCGCCCACCTTGCGTCCGAGCGCCTCGGCGGCCACCTCCTTGAGCGCCGCGGGGGTGAAGGTGAGCCGGACGTCGTCCAGCTCGAAGAGCTTCTGGTACTGCCGGACGAGGGCGTTCTTGGGCTCGGTGAGGATGGCCACGAGCTGGTCCTCGGTGAGCGGGTCCAGCCTGGCCACCACCGGCAGCCGGCCCACCAGCTCCGGGATCAGGCCGTACTTTATCAGGTCCTCGGGCTCGATGCGGGCCCCCCGGACGACCTCCCGACGGTCCTCCTTCGGGGTCTCGGTGAAGCCCAGGATCTGCTGGCCCACCCTCCGACCCACGATGTCGTCCAGGCCGTCGAACATCCCCCCGCAGATGAAGAGGATGTCCGTCGTATCCACGCGGATGTACTCCTGCTGGGGGTGCTTGCGCCCACCCTGGGGCGGCACCGCGGCCTCGGTCCCCTCGATGATTTTCAGGAGCGCCTGCTGAACACCCTCGCCGGAGACGTCCCGGGTTATCGAGGGGTTGTCGGCCTTGCGCCCGATTTTGTCTATCTCGTCTATGTAAATGATGCCGCGCTGGGCCCGCTCGAGGTCGTAGTCGGCCATCTGTAAAAGTTTCAGCACGATGTTCTCCACGTCCTCGCCCACGTAGCCCGCCTCGGTGAGGGTGGTGGCGTCGGTGAGGGCGAAGGGAACGTCGAGCACCCGGGCCAGGGTCTTCGCCAGGAGCGTCTTGCCCGTCCCCGTGGGGCCGACGAGGAGGATATTCGACTTCTCCAGCTCGACATCCGAGGCGTCCAGGGGCTCGCCCAAGTTGTGGGCGATGCGCCGGTAGTGGTTGTACACGGCCACGGCGAGGATTTTCTTCACCCGGTCGTGGCCGATGACGTAATTGTCCAGGCGTGCCCGAATCTCTTTGGGATTCGGAACCTCTTTCAGGGTTTCCTTCAGATCGGCGGGGGTGCGCCGGAGCGCGTCGGCCGAAATCTCGACGCACTCGTTGCAGATGTTGGCGTTGGGCCCCAGGATGAGACGACCCACCTCGGCCTGAGTCCGTCCGCAGAAGCTGCACCGGAGCTCTTTATCCGTGTCCATCGGCGGTTTCTCCCACGGGGGAATAACCCACTACGGTTATTTTCCGTAGGGGCGGCCCGTAGGACGAGTCCTCTGTGGCCGCCCGCGAATGATAACCATCGGCCTTTTCGGGCGGGGACGGAGCCCCGCCCCTACATTGCTTTATATCTCCCGGCGCTCCAGAATCTTGTCCACCAGACCGTACTTGACCGCCTCGTCGGCGGGGATGAAGTTGTCCCGGTCCGAGTCGCCCATGATTTTCTTCACGGTCTGGCCGGTATGCCGGGCCAGTATCTCTATCAGGCGGGTCTTGAGGCGCTGGACCTCCTTGGCGTGAATCTCGATGTCCGACGCCTGGCCCTCGTAGCCGCCCATGGGCTGGTGGATCAAAAGGGTCGAGTTGGGCAGGGCGTAGCGCTTGCCCTTGGTCCCCCCGGCCGCCAGCACCGCGGCCATGCTCGCCGCCTGCCCGATGACGTAGGTGGCCACGTCGGGCCGGATGAACTGCATGGTGTCGTAGATGGCCAGCCCCGAGGTGATGAACCCCCCGGGCGAGTTCACGTAGAGCGAGATGTCCTTGGTCGAGTCGTCCTGCTCCAGGAACAGAAGCTGGGCGATGACCAGGTTGGCCACGTTGTCGTCTATGGGGGTTCCGAGGAAGATAATCCGCTCGCGCAGGAGGCGCGAGTAGATGTCGTAGGCCCGCTCGGTGCGCCCCGACTGCTCGATGACGATGGGTATCAGGCTCATCCGACCACCTCGTTCCCGGGTTGATGCGATACGCTTATCTTTCGCAAGCGATTATAACATCAAACGCATGGGCGTTGAGCGGAGGCCATTAATCACATAAATCGCTCGGATTATAGGAAATTAATTTCCCTTCACCCCCTTCACCGAGCTTTTTTATGCTATACTCCTTATGCACAAGAACGTATTTTCCTTCTCACTATTCGTATTATTAATATCCAGTGTAACTTCGCACTTGACCAAGGGATAGCAGTTTAAGGAGGCACGATGCGCCTGGTTGCGTTACTCTTGATCCTCGCCACGGTGAGCGCCTTCGCGGAAGCCCTCCCCCCCGACAGGATCATCGCTGATTTCGAGGCGGGGAAGCTCGCCCGTTACGAGGAGCTCCTCTACCTCGTGAAGTACATCCGAGCCTACGACGAGCTGCCGGCGGAGTACCTGAACACCGAGGACGTGGTCATACCCTCGTACACGCCCTACCTCTGGTACGTGGTGGACCACCTCGATGAGCTTTCTCCGGCCCAGCAACAGGACATCTCCAGCTACATGTACCGTCCGCCGCAGTCGGGTTATCGTCAGTCCAGCCAGTACCCCATCCGCTTCCACTGGTTCCAGAGCGGGCAGGAGGATTACGTGGACAAGGGGCTGGGTTACCTCAACTACTCCTGGCACTTCGAGACGGACGCCGACAACCCCGACCGGCTGTGGGCGCCGCCGCCCGACCTGGGCATGGGCGGGAGCAACGACTACGATTACTACCTGGAGGACATCGGCGGCAACGTGTTGGGCTACACCTCGGCCGAGTTCCCCTACACTCCCACGCCCCGCTACGACTACACAACTTGGATCGCCGTGGACATCAACCTGTCGGACAGCCTGTACCGTTCGACGGTGTGCCACGAACTGGCCCACGCGATTCAGTACGGCGCGGACGCGGCCGAGGAAAGGATGATGGAGGCGGGCGCCGTCTACCACGAGGACGTCGTCTACCCCGGCTCCGGCCACGACTACAGCATCATCGGCGACTTCCAGGGCAACCCCTACCATACCCTCGTCTTCTCCTCGGGCCTGTGGATGTACGGGGCGTGGATTTGGTACAAGTTCCTGGAAATCAACTACTTCGACGAGGACGGCTACTGGTACGACGACATGTACCGGGACAGCATCCAAACCAACCCATACAACGACCCGAGCATCTACGAGACGCTCGCGGACCAGTTGGCCGACGAGGGAACGAACCTGGCCGACGCCTTCCACCTGTTCGGCATCTGGCGCGTGTTCACCGGGACCTACACGGACGACTATCACTGGCCGGTGCCCATCACCACCAACCTTGCCCACGCCTGGAGCCATCAGGTGAGCGAATACCCCCTGGAGGACGTCTCGGTGCCCGACGCCCGGTTGCCCCAGAAGATGGCGACGAACCTCATCTGGTTCTCCACCAACACCGAGCACGAGATGTTCGCCATCTCCTTCGACGGCCAGAACGAGGTCGGTGACGAGCACCGCGTGTGGATGGTCTCCGTGCTGGGCGTCCGGCGTGACTTGGGCGAGCCCGACGTCTGGGAGATGAACGTGGACAACGAGTACAACTACGGCTCTATCGTCATCAGCGACTGGTCGCCCTACCTGAAGATCGCCATGCTCATCACCCAGTACGGCGACGGCAACCTGGATCCCGACGACAACGAATCGAGCATGTGGACCCGCGTCGGCACCTACACCTACAGCGCGTGGATAACCGACGTGGGGGCCGATGTGGCCGACCTCGCCGGCCGGGCGGTGGACGAGGGGGTGCTCCTGACTTGGCGGGCAGAGGGCGACATCGCCGGCTACAACGTTTACCGGGGGACGGAGCGGTTGAACACCTCGACCCTGGATTCCGCCGCGGTGAGCTACCTGGACCGCGACGCCGCGGGCGGGGAGTACTACCTGGGCTTGGTTGACCCGGTCGGGGTGGAGGTGCGCTACGGGCCGGTCACGGTTGACCCCGCCGATTCCGGCTCCCGCTCGATGAAGCTGGAGCAGAACTTCCCCAGCCCGGTCGCGGGAACGACGACCATCCGCTTCGCGCTGGCCGAGGCGGGCCCGGTGGAGATCTCGGTGTACGACCTGTCCGGGCGGCTGGTGGATACCATCGTTGACGGCGAGCTGGAGGCCGGTCCGCACGCCTGCGTGTGGGATGCCTCTGACCGCGCCGACGGAGTGTACCTCTACACCTTGACGACCCCCGACGGCAGCCTGACCCGCCGCCTGGTGGTCGCGCGCTAGTCCGTAGTGATTCGTCCGTCGTGAGGAGCCGACAGGCTCCTCTTTTTTTACGGGGAACCCGGCCCGGCTTGGGTTCCGAAGGCGGTCGTCCGTACCCGCGGCCGTGTGTTAAAATTCGGACGACGTGGACAAAGCCGACATCATCGTCGTGGGCGCGGGGCACGCCGGCGTCGAGGCCGCCCTGGCCGCGGCCCGTCTGGGCGCCCGGGTCCTTCTGGTCAACACCGACCTGGAGGACGTGGCGGGTATGCCCTGCAATCCCAGCGTGGGCGGCGTCGGGAAGGGGCACCTCGTCCGGGAGATAGACTCCCTGGGCGGCGCGATGGGCCGACTGGCCGACGGCTCCAGCGTGGGCACCCGGATGCTCAACACCAGCCGGGGGGCCGCCGTCCGGGCGCCGAGGGCCCAGTGCGACCGGCGCTTGTACCGGAAGGCCGCCCGGAACCTGCTCTTCTCCACCCCCGGCGTCCGACCCTTCCAGGGCCACGTCGCGGAGCTGTTGACCGACGGCGAGTCGGTCCGGGGCGGCCGGCGAGAGTCGGGCGTCGAACTCCTGGCTCCGGCGGTGGTTCTCTGTACCGGAACCTTCCTCGGGGGGGAGATATTCGTCGGGCTCGACAGCTTCCCCGGCGGCCGGGACAACGCCCGCCCCGCGGAGGCCCTCTCCCGGAGTCTCGTAAAGGCCGGAGTTCGTCTGGTGCGGCTGAAGACCGGCACCTCGCCACGCCTGGACGCCGCCACGGTGGACACCGATTGTCTGGCCCGTCAGGACCCCGACGACCCACCGCCGCGCTTCAGCTTCACCGGTCCCCCGCCGCCGGGACCTTTTCTCCCCTGCTACGTCACGTACACCGGCGAAGCGGCGCACGGGGCGATTCGCGCCGGGCTCGACCGCAGCCCGCTCTTCAGCGGTCTCATCCAGGGTGTCGGGCCCCGTTACTGCCCCTCCATCGAGGACAAGGTGGTCCGCTTCCCGCACCGCGAATCCCACCAGCTCTTCCTGGAGCCCACGGGCGCGGACGGTGACGAGTATTACGTGGCCGGGCTGGCCACCAGCCTGCCCTACGACGTGCAGACGCGCGTACTGGCCGCCATCCCCGGCCTGGAGCGGGCGCTGATTACCCGCCCCGGTTACGCCGTGGTGTACGACTGCGTCGAGCCGAATCAGCTCCGCGGGAGCCTGGCGGTGGAAGGCGTGGAGGGGCTCTACGCGGCGGGGCAGGCCTGCGGCAGCTCGGGGTACGAGGAGGCGGCGGCCCAGGGGCTCGTCGCCGGGGTGAACGCCGTTCTCGCCCTGGACGGCCGGGGGCCCTTCCTCCTGCGACGGGACCAGGCCTACATCGGCGTACTGGTGGACGACCTCGTCCACCGCTGGGGGTCGGAGCCGTACCGCATCTTCACCGCCCGGGCGGAGCACCGGCTGCTCCTGCGCTCCGATAACGCCGACGAGCGCCTGACGGCCTTGGGGGCGGAGCTGGGTCTGGTGGACAAACCGGCGGCGCGTCGGACCGCGTTAAAATACCGCTGGCGGGACGAGCTGGTACGCTGGGCCGGGACGCGCCGGTTGAAGAGGGCCGACGTGGAGCGGTTCGGACTCGTCGGATTGGATGGCGCGACTGCGGCCGAGCTCATCCTCCGCGGCGGGGAGGGCTGCACCGCCCGCATTCGGGAGCTGACTCTGGGCGACGACTCGCTGCCGCGGGACCTCGTCTTCGACCTGGAAACGGGCGGCCTGGCGGCGGAGGCGCTGGAGGTGGCGCTGGTGGACGTCCGCTACGCCGGGTACCTGGAGAAGGAACGGGACTCATCGGAGCGGCGGACCGCCCTCGGGCGCCTCGTCATCCCCGAGGGGCTGGACTACCGGCGCGTCCTGGGGCTCAGGCGGGAGGCGGCGGAACGGCTGGAAAAAAACCGACCCCGGTCGGTGGCCGAGGCGGGCTCCCTGCCCGGGGTGAACCCGCCCGACGTAACCTGCCTGGTGAGCCACCTCCGGCGCCGGTCGAACGTGCACAGCGATGGCTGAGCGGGAAAAAAGCAGAAAGACGGGGCCGGGGAGCTAGCCGAATTGAAACTACGGAAGGTTTAGAGGGTGGCGTGTACGACGTAACCGCCAGGTTCTACGATAAAATCTACGCCTTCAAGGACTACCAAGCCGAGGCGGAGCGGCTGCTGGGTTTCATCCGCGGGCTCCGACCGAAACCCGGCGGGCGGCTCCTGGACGTGGCCTGCGGCACGGGAGCCCACGTGGTCCATCTGCGCGGGCATTACGAGGTCGAGGGGCTGGACCTCTCGGCCGTCATGCTGGAGGC
>Ga0307378_10006909_pt1 | contig 15380 bp, 12 predicted proteins | sample UN1MG_FD_202238 | JGI IMG/M metagenome (GOLD analysis project Ga0307378, IMG submission 202238) | Soil microbial communities from Risofladan, Vaasa, Finland - UN-1 | ecosystem: Environmental > Terrestrial > Soil > Coastal area > Acid sulfate soil | place: Finland: Risofladan, Vaasa | collected...
CGCGCTGCTGAACTCGAACTCTCCGCCACCAGTCGAGTTCAGCGTGATCGACAGAACAACGATGTCGTTCACCGCCACGTCGAGCGTCGCTTCGGGTTGCCCACCGGTCACCTCGACTTCGAAGCTGGTGTCATCGGCTTCTTGCTCGTACTCGACAATCACGGTCACACCACCGCCTGAGAGAATGGCCTTCAGCTCGTTGCCTTCCGCTTCCTGTTCGTCTTCGTTGTTCTCGCCGTCCTCGTCCCCATCGTCGCCGTGCTGGTGCTCGCCCTCGAACTCGCCCTGTTGATCGTCGTCCTCAACGTCGTCGTCCGTATCGTCCTCAGCCCCATCATTGGCGCCAAACTGATGCTCGCCCTCGAACTCACCGGTCTGCGTGTCACCGTCTTCCGGGTCGGTCTGTTCCTGTGCGGGCGCCTTCGCGTCCGCGGCACCGGCCGTCACGCCCAGCAGATCGAGAGGGTTATTGCCGGCTGACCCGGGTTCCGGATCGGCACCGCACCCCGCCATCAGCATGACACCTCCCACGAAGGTTAGCAGTACCCACGCGTTCCATCCCAAGTTGGTCCGGCGTTTCGCGTCCATGTTCATCTCCTTTTAGCGGACATCCATAACGGTGCCCAAACATTCTCCCGGTCCTTCCAGCCTAATCGTCGTCATCATTGTCGTCATCGTCGTGGTCATCCTCGTCGTCGTCCTCGTCATCATCCTTGTCGCCTTTGCCTCTCTCAATCTCCTCCTCAACGCGGCGACCGTCTGGGGTAAGAAGCAACTCGTGACGACGGTCGCCCTTCCGGAATTTGACCTCGTACAGGATCATCGTCTTCTTCTCGCAGAACAGTGGGGCATCCTGGCCGGACAACTTCCGCACCGCTGCCAGGATTGCCGCCGGCACCTGGTCCGGGGCGACCTGCTCCTCGATCTCCACGAGGTCGCCGGCCGACGTGACCAGCGCGTCCACGTTGCTCCCGGCCGCGGTCTTCCAGGAGCCCTCGTAGAACGTGCTGCCGTGTTCGATCTCTTCAGCGAACTCTGTGATCTTGGCGCCGGCGGCCAGCTTCTTGAGCGCGGCCAGGGCAGCCGGCGGGACTTCCGCTTCGGTTACCTCACGCTCGTACTCCTTTTCCTGCTGCTTGCGTGCACCGGTCTGCGGGTGGGTTTCCGCGTCCTCGATCTCCTTGCCGAGCAGTGTCCCGTCTTCGGCGATCCTGAGCTCGACCTCCTTCCCATTGACGAGGATCTCGACCTCGTAGATGGTCTGGCCGTTCTTCGTTTCACGTTCGATCTCGGCAATCTTCCCGCCGGCGGATTCCTTCAGGATGGTCGCCTTGACGGCAGCGGGCACTTGCTCGAGCGTCACCTCCTGTTCGTCGGCCGGGGCGCTAGCCCAAGCAGCGACGACGATTCCGGCCAAGGCACCCATTCCCACCAGGCCAACCAGTGTTTTGTTCATTCGCATGGCAATACTCCTCTGTCTTCAGGACTCGCACAGTCCGGGTGGCTCACGCGGAGCCCGCTCCTCTACCTGGAAGCAACTCTCATATACGTATCGTAAGGCGAGAGTACCATGAGAGCGAGCCATTCCGCCCCCGGTGTGCGCGCAGACGGTGCCGAGGGGCAGTTTTTCTGATACAACCGCACGCGAGGATAATCGACACCGCTTGCAGACTCGGTGCCGTCGCCCAACAAGGGCCTTCTGTAACTCATTGTCTTCCCAGTGTTTACGAACATCCCGTGTACACAGCCACCCGGGAGCAGAGCGTAGCTGACGCTACCACAGCCCGGCCCGTCGCGTGCCCGTTTAACCAGGGAGGTCCAAGAACGTTTAACGCGCCGCAGCGTCCTTTGGGTATAAAGTATGGCAGGCAGTAACCCATGAGCTCGCTGGCCCGCTATCTCGACCCGGAAGTCATTCAGCAAGTGAGCCGGCTCGATCTGCGGGCACGCTTCATCATCGAGGGTTTCCTGGCCGGCCTGCACCGCTCGCCGTTCCAGGGCCTGTCCGTCGAGTTCAGCGAGCACCGCAAGTACGTGCAGGGGGACGATCTGCGCACGATCGACTGGACCGTCTTCGCCCGCACCGACCGCCTCTACGTCCGCAAGTACCAGGCCGAAACACACCTGGACTGCTTCCTGCTGGTGGACCGCTCCGCCAGCATGGGCTACGTGGGCGCCGTCGGCGCGTCGGCGGCGGGTTTGGGCGAGTCTTCCGGTGAGCGGGTGAGCACCGGCAGCCGCCAAGTACCCGCCAAGCTCCTCTACGCCATCCATCTTGCCGCCGCGCTCGGCTACCTGGTCACACGCCAGCAGGACGCCGTCGGGCTGGGCATCCTCGGCGACGGGCTGGAGACGTTGGTTCCGGCCCGCGCCCGGCGACCAGATCTCGCCTATCTGCTCGGAGTACTATCGTCGATTTCCCCCCGCGGCCGGACCGGCCTGGCACGCGGAATCCACGCCGCACTGGGGCGCATGCCGCACCGCGGCGTGATCGTCCTGCTCAGCGACCTGCTGACCGATCAGGCCGCCACGCTCGAGGCCCTGCACCATGCCCGTTTCCGCGGGCACGACCTGATCGTGATGCACATCCTCGACGCGGCCGAGGTGCGCTTCCCCTTCGACGGGCACATCCGCCTGGAAGATCCGGAAACCGGCCAAACGCTGATCACCGAAGCAGACGGGGTCCGCGCCCACTACGTGCAGGCTGTGGCCGACTGGCGGGCCGAGCTCCGCAAGCAAATCTCTACCTTGCGTGGCGACTACGTGGCGCTCGACACGTCGATGCCGTTCGACAAGGCGCTGGTGGAATTCCTGATTCAGCGCAGCCGGCGACGCTGAGACCTGGCACGATCAGGAAACTGGTGCGTCGAGACGCACCCCACTCATCTACTTGTCTTCCGGGCGCGGCCAGTAGCGTAGGTCGTTCTCCGTGGCACGCCGGTCGTGGACGCCGCCATCGTCCACACCGTTCGGCCCGAGCGAATACAGCGTGAAGGCCTCGCCGTCACGCCGGTAGACAAAGCGCTGGTCGGTGAACGGATCGACCACGAACTCCCGGTCGCCGAACGCGTCCAGCGAGGCCGGATAGTCGCCGTGCTGCTGGCGGTAGGCCATGATGTTAGCCGCCAAGACCGTCGCCCGCCGGTTCGTCTCGGCCCGCGTGTGCAGCGCGTAATACCGGCCGAGCGCGGGCATCATCGTCCGCATCAACGGGTTACGGTTCGCCTCGCCACTGGAGACAGACTCGTCGAGTGCGCGCATCACTTGCGCGCCCTCCTGGTAGGGCGACTGAAACGCCTCCGTCATTGCGTCGTAGTGACGGTTGGCCTGTTCTAGGGCGCCTGCGAAGCCGATGGCGTTTAGCTCATCGACGAAGCTCGCATCTGGCCGGTCTCCGTCGCTAAACTCGAAGCTGTTGTAATACTCGATGCCCTTCTGGCCCACGGAGTACGTCTTCGTCTCGGGGTCGAACGTGTACAGCCGTTGCAGCACGTCCATCATGAAGGCGCGCTCGCCCTGGAAGCTCTCCGCAGCCGGGCGCAACGTTGGGTACGAATCTTCGATCCGCTCGGCGAGCTGCACGTAGTCGATCTGATTTGCCGCCGGTCCGGCAAACGAATCCAGCAGCGCGCCCGCCGAGTACGCTTGGATCGCGTTGCCAACCAGACTCTCGATGATCGTAGGGCCGGACGATACCTGTGCCCCGCTCACAAAGACGTCCAGGTAGCGGTCCATGGCGTCCTCGGGCCTGCTCTCCAGTTCCGCCCGCCGCGCCTCCATAATGGTCGCCCGGGTCAGGTCGCGCATCCGACCCAGATGCGGCAAAAGGATGCCGATCAGATCGCCACCTTCGCTATGCGTGGGAAAGCCGCGGTGCTCGTACCGAGTCGCATCGCGAAACTGCTGCAACGCCCCCTGATTGGCTTCGAGCCACGCGACGATCTCAGGCGAGTTCAACGCGGCCGGGTCCCCATCCAGCGCTGCACGGTACAGCTCGTCCGGCCCCTCGAAGCCGACAAAGCTATCCATCGCCGCCTGAAGGATCGGCGCGGCACTTGGCCCGTCGGTCACGGTCATCTCATTGACCCAGGCCACGTAGTCCACCGGATCGGCCGGATTTGGCATGGGCACCGGAACACCCGTTGTGGCACTGTTGCCGGCCGTGCCTGCGAACGAATCCGTTGCTTCATCCAGGCCGGCCTCGGAGGCCTCACCCGCGGCAGCCGGCGGCGCGCCTTCCGCGTCTTCTGCTTTCGCCTCGGCGGTCTCACCGGGCAACTCAGCGTCCGGCGCCGCCACCGCCTCGGGTGACAAGCCCAACGCCTTCAGTCGCTCAACGGTCTCTGGGGAAAGTCCGCCTTGTTCAGCGGCCGCCGAGCCGCCCAATCCTTCCACGATTGCGCGGATCCGCTCCCGTTGCTCGACAGAGAGTTCGCCGCCCTTGGCCTGCGCGAGGAGCTGTTCGAGCTCTTCGACGAGCTGCTGCTCGTCTTCGGCGCCCGCGAGCAGCGCCAGAATCTCCGGCGGAATCTCGCCCACCTGCTCGTCCCGCCCGCCAGCGGGTTCATCCGTGACCACGAGTTTCTTGAGATCGATCCGGATTTGGCGCTTCCACTTCAATGTGATGACGAACTGCTCGGGCTCGTCCACGAACTCGAACCGCGCCCCGGGCAGCCACTCCGCCGCCCGCTTGCGCACCCGCACCTGCTTCCAGTCTTCGCCGCGTAGAAGGTCGGTCAGCCGGAATTCCTTGACGCGTTTTCCCTTGGCGTCATAGATCACGACCGCGTGCGCCGCGCCGCCGCAGCGAAATTCATCGAGCGTGACTACGAACGCACCGTCGTTGCGGATGTGAGCGAGACTGGGAGCTACCTCATTGACCAGCTGGCCGCTCCAACGCTCCGCCGTGCGTCGTCCGCCGCCGGCGCGCTCATACAGCGTTGCTCGACAGCCGCGCGCATCCTTCTGGCCTTCCCGGCCGGGCTGGACGCGCAGCACGAAACGCCCATTCTCGGAACGGGCCTCGCGCAGCGGACGCCGATCCTGTGCGACGGCCTCGGCCGCCGCCACAAATAACAACACCATCGCGATCAGGGAGGATTGCGTTTTCACCGTGATGCCCTCACGCACCCGCCACGGACACCGGCATCGCATAAGTGCCTTATTATAGCGTCTATCGGCCCCCTCGGCGGTGCAGGTGCGTGAAATCCAGCAGCGTGGGTCAGTCGGCTTTCTCGGGCGGAACCAGCTCGAAATCGCGGTCCAGGATCGGCTCGGGATTGCCCGCGGCAAAGAGCTTGGCCACGAACTTTTCGCCGCCGGTCGCCGTCAGCGTCGAGACCGGCACGTCGAACGCGATGCTGGGACGGTTGCCGGACCAGACCAGCTCCTCTTCAAAGAGGTACTGGCGCCCCTCTTCCTCGGCGATCGTCACGCGAAAAGTGTTGCGGTCACACGACTTCGGCATGTCCCGCAGCACCAGCAGGAAGCTCTCCAGCGTCGTGGGGACCTTCTTCGTGGTCTCGTAACGCCCCTCGTAGTAATCCAGGGCGATCGCCAGCATCTTGCTCTTGAGCTTGACCTTCGTCCTGATCGGCGCGATGTGCTTGTAGGCGTCCACCGCCATCTCTTCCGCAGCGCGAACCGCCAGTTCCTCGGGACTGGCCCGCGGCGGACTGCCCTGCTGCTTTTCTTCGACCGTGATCGGCGGCACGTTATGGCTGACCAGGACTTTTCCGGTCGCGGCGTCAAAGACGTTCACCGTGCCGCCCAGCGTCGCCCGGTGGTAGAAGATGGGGATCACGTCTTCGCGAACCACCCGCGGACGTCCGCCGCGATCGCGGATGATGCGACCCTTGCGATCGCGGGCGTAGCGCGGGATGCGGATCTCCTTGCGCTCGCGCTCGAGATCGAGCTGCTTGATCTTTCCAATCACCAACGCCTGCGCGGCCAGGATCTTGCCCTCCGGCAGGGCCGTGCTTGGGTCGGCGACGTCAGCCAACCGCGAAAGATCCTGCGCCGTGAGCACGTCCTTCAAGTCGGCGTAAGAAATGACCGTGAACGCTCCGTTCGCCGTGAGCTGATCGACCAGCATGTACGCCGCCGCTTCGGCCGCCTGGGCGGCTCGGCGGTCGTTCACCTGTACCGGGGCCACGGCGATGCGCTCGTAGCTCTGAAAATCCCACTTGGGGAACTGGGTAATGTACGTGCTTCCCCCGCCGCCGTTGCAGCCGGCCAGTGCAACCACCAGCAGCACCGGAAGCAGGCAGTCTCTCACGCGCACCATCCCGGTCTCCTCGCGCTCGCTCGGATTCGACGTCGCCGCCGACTGGTCACATCAGGGGGTGGCGGCTCCGGCCGAGACCAGCGCGGTAACAAGCTGCTGGACGAAAGTGGACAGCCCGGTCGTGATGACCGTTTGAACGATGGACACGAGCTGCTGATCGGTCAGCCCGCATCCCCCGAGCAACAGCAGCGATCCGCCCGGGACACACATGCGAACTAGTCGCTGATGCACCAACCACCATTTCATCATGGGATTCGTCTCCTGAAACCACGCCAAGTTACGGCGGGATTATAGTCACTCGCGCGGCTTTTTGCGAGAGGGCCGGGTGGCCGGAAGTTGCTGGTCCAGGACGGCGATTTCGGACACGTGGATCACGTCCGCCCCCAGCGACGCCTGATGCACCCGCTTGCCACGCACGCCGACGTATCTCCCCAGGTAAGCCTTCGGGTCGATGCCCGCCGGGCGGGGGAACTCGAGGTAGGCCTGCACACGACCGGTCAATGGGTCTACCAGCCTATAGCGTCGCGGCGTCCCCTCGCGGCCCGGTACGTAGCTGGGCAGCAGCTCGCCGCGCGCGTCGAACGCCTGCCGGCTGGTCGGCGTCTGCCGCGCTCGCTGGATGCGCTCCAATTCGCGTTTGGTCTGGGCTTTGTCGCGGGCCTCGCGGCGGGCGAGCTCGCGGGCGGCACGCAGCGCGGCCTGATCGCCGATACGCTCCTCGAGCCGGGTGATCCACGCGGCGGCAAGCCGGGCCGCGGCCGGCTCCTCGCGCTGGGCGGCAACGGGTCGCAGGCTCGCGATCGCCTCCGTCCAGGATTGCTCGAGCACCGGCTTGCGGGCCTCAGCCTCGATCGCCGCTTCCGCGAGCAGAAGGCGCTGACCCCACTTGCCGCTCAAGTCCGGCTTGGTGGTCGCCTGTCGTTGCTTATCGCCTGCTGCGGACGCCGTGGCCGTTATCCCGCCCGGCTGCGACGCGGGCGACCGGGCAGCGCCTAACCGAGCCGCGACCTCGTCGCTGACGCGCGCCACGTAGCGCCCGGACACGTACACGTACACACCCTCGGGCGGCACGATCTTGAGCCAATCGTCCTGCCGACCGATGATCCGAACCGTCGTGCCCAGGGGCAGCCGGGTTTGCACCTCACATTGCATCGGGTCCACGTCGAAGACCAGGCTGCCAACCCGCACGCGAAGTGTCCCGCTGCCAACGGACACCACGCCCGTGCCGTCGGATTGCTGCTCGACATACCGGGCGGCTACGAAGGAGAACGCTCCCTCAGGCGGAAGCACGCGGTGCCAGCCGAATTCGCTGCCCGTCGCTCGCAACATGGCATCGCGCTCTAAACGGGCCACGGCGAGGCTATTGGCGTCGGGCCGCGAGCGCAGGTTCACGCGATCCGCCGTGATGCGCAGCCAATAGATTTCCGACCGCGGCTGAGTCGCGGGGGTCTGATTAGGCGGGCGGGCGGAGCGCTCCTCGCGCTGTGCCTGTGCCGGACTGGACGCGACGGCGGCAAGCAGAAGGAGACCCGCGCCCACCGTCCCCAGTCGAAGGATGCTCGGGGCAACCGAACCCCGGCGGTTTCGCATCGCTTTTCCTCCGCCCAGCGTGAACCTACTGCTCGCCGGGGAGACTGTCAAACGGAGCTGAGTTGGCCCCCGCTGTCCACGGCAAGCGGGGGAAAACCGGATCGTCAGAGCGTGGGACGCCCATCATCCGCGGGTACTACCTATCCCGTCTCGTTCAATCCCTCCGCCAGTGAGCCGTTGCGCCGTTCTGCGACCGGTCTCACGACGACCGCGTCGCCCTGGGCCACGCATCTGCCACTCGGCAGCCGCGCGCTGCCCAGATTGATGAGTGCGTTGGCCCCCTTTTCCGCAGCGAGGGCTTTGAGCGCTTCGACTGCCTTGCTCTGCGACGGATGACCGTCGGCGAAGACCGCTTCGATCTGGCGCACGATCTCGAAGCCGGCGATCGTGGTGGTCGAGCTGGTCGAGACGATGCGGCCGGCCAGCCGCTCGATCTCCTGCTGCCGCGCGTCGATTTCCCGCTGCTGTTTACGTAGTTCTCTGCGCCGCCGGGAAAGGTATGCGGACCAGCGCCAGCGTTGCCAGAGTCGCACGGCGAACACGAGCACGATGATGCCCGCGGCAGCGGCGACCAGCACGACAACGACCGAATCGTCCATAACGGCCCTAGTATAGCGGGCAGGCGGGCTCGCGTGCCCGCCGGTCGTTCCTCACCGCGCTGGCTGCCCGTCGCCGTCGTTTCCCGGCGGTGCCGATTCACCGTCGCCCCGCGGGATTAGAGCTTGGCGCGCCGCGGATGCTCCGTACGATACGCGTTCGAACGGACGGCCGGTCTGAGAGGAGATGGGCATGAATCCACGATTTCGCATCATCGGCACCCGTGCGGGGTATGTGGGCATCGTTTGCTCCGAGCGCGGCTTGCGGCGGGTGTTCCTGCCGCGTCGCACCGTCGCCGCACTGCGACGCGAAATCCTCGGCGACTTCCCCGATGCCAAGGAAGTCGGACGACTGATGACCGGGTTGGCCGAGGGCTTGCGCCGTTATTTCGGAGGCGAGGCTGTGGAATTCGATGTCGCCTTCGATTGGACCGGTTACGGGGGCTTCGACAGGGACGTCTGGCGCGCGTGTCGCCGCCTGCACTACGGCCAGACCGGTTCGTACAAGTCGCTGGCCGAGCGGGTCGGCCGGCCGGGCGGGGCCCGTGCGGTCGGGTTGGCGATGAGCCGCAACCCCTGTCCGATCGTGGTGCCCTGTCATCGCGTGGTCAAGAGCGACGGGTCGTTAGGGGGCTTCTCCGCTCCCGGAGGCACGACCTTGAAGCAACGCCTGTTGCAGATGGAAGCCGCTTCCCGGCCCGTCTGACTGTTTCGATCCGTCACGCCGTGCCCGCCGTTCGGCTACCCTTCGGCCGCGGCCGGGGCCGCAGTTCCGCGTCGCGCCCAGCGCCGGACGACGCAAGCGACGATTCCCACGGTCATCAACAGCACCACCACGGCGGTAATCGCTAACGGAGCTGTTTCCGGCCAGCCCGGCAGGAACTCGGTAGCCAACAAACGCACCATCATCGTCACAGACGTCACGAGCATGAAGATCGCCGGCAGCAGCGTGTACCAGACGGGCCGGCGGCGAGTGGCCAGCCAGCCGGTAGCCACAATTAGGGTCAACGCTGCCAGGAGCTGATTGGACGATCCGAAGATCTTCCAGACCACCTGGTAGCCGTTGCCCAGTCCCAGCAGCAGCATTAGACCGACCGCGATTCCCGAATTCACCCAGTAGTACTTGAGTGCCCGCAGGGTCCAGCGGGACGCCCCTCGCGTCGCGACTACAGGGCCGGGCCGGCCGTAACGCAGGTCCGGCCTTTCGACGCTCAGCCCCGCGGTGCCTGCCATCTCCAGCGCGCCCCGCTCATCAGCGCTACTCGTGCTCGTAGCTGCGCGCTGTCGGGCGGCGTCCTCGGCAAACACGTCGTAGCGCCCGAAGACCGTGGCCCAGCCCTCCTCGATCATGTACCGCGTGAGCCGAATCGCCGTATCGAGCGTCGTTACCAGAAACCCTTCCAGTAGCAGCATGCCCCCGACCAGACCGACGGAGATCGGCAGACCCAGCCCGGCGTGCGCGCTCCGCCCCACGCTCAGGGCGAACGTCAAGACCGGGTTGCTTTCTTCCAGCCGATAGTGCTCATAGTCGATCAGCGACAAACCGACGATCAGACAACACACCACACACAACGCCAAGAAGCTCTCCAGCAGCATGGCGTAGTAGCCCACGTGGCGGGCGGCCGGCTCGGTCTTTAGTTGCTTGCAGGTCGTCCCTCCGGCACACAGGCTGTGAAAACCGCTTACGGCTCCACACGCGATCATGACGAACATCACCGGCCAGCCCGGGCCGAACTTGGGGTGGGCGCTCGCTTCAGTCCAGTTGTTGACCGGGATCGCCGTTGCCGCCTCTGCGGCCTCTCCGCCGCCGCGGAGCCCCGCGGCCACCAACGCGACGACCAGGAACGCCAAGCCTACGTAGAGAATGTGCACGTTGATGAAGTCGCGGCTTTGCAGAAACAGCCAGACCGGCAGCCCGGCAGAGATTAGCACGTAGCCGCTGATCAGCAGCTTCCAGGTCAAGGGTTTGACCGGCAGGGGCTGCCATAGCCCAATCATGATCGAGATGGCACAAATGCCGATCGCCAGCAGTGAGCAGAGCCAGACGGGCGTCTTGCGCTTCAGGTACAGGAAGCCCAACAACGGCGAGCAGGCTGTGATTACGATCACTGATGTCGAGGCGATGCCCCCGATGACCGCCTCTCCCTCTTGCACGCGCAACAACGTCTGGTCGTGCGGCAGTTGCAGCACCGAAAGCGGCACCATAGATGTCAGCGCTCTGGCCGAGAGGTCAAGAAACGCTGCACATACCAGCACCAGCAACGCCACGAGCAGGACGACCATCATTCCGAACGCGGCCGGGCCGACGTAGCGTCGGGTGACGACGGCCAGGTTCTTGCCGCCCTCGCGCACCGCGATGTGCGTGGCCACATAGTCGTGCACTGCTCCCAGGAACACGCCCCCCAGCAGAATCCACAGCAGGGCCGGGCCCCAGCCGTAGTAAAGCGCCAACACCGGCCCGATGATCGGCCCCGCACCGGCGATCGAGGCATAATGATGGGCGAACACGACGGGCGTCTGGGTCGGCACATAGTCCCGCCCGTCATTGATTTGCACCGCCGGCGTCTGCCGATCTGCCCGCTCCCCCAACACCCGCGCGATCAGCGGCGCGTAGAATCGCCCCCCCAGAATCAGAACGCCCGCCCCAACCACCAAAATGAGCAGCACGCTCACGAGCGAACTCCAACCCTACGAAGCGTCGTCAACGCCTCACCAAACCGAATATAGCGACGCGATCCTCCGTTTCACACCCCAGTTTGATCGCATCCTCCTTGAAAACCCGTCGCTTCGGCGAGCACCCTCGGCCCCACAGGCCTGACGCGATCGCGTACAATCCGTCGCGCTATGCCCGCCGAACGGGACGACACCGACCGCCCGGGGTCGAACAAGCCGGCACGCCGGAAACGATGGTGGCGACGTTTCAAGTGGGCGCTGCGCGTCGGCGTATTGCTCGCGATCGTGGGTAAGTTCATCGTGGGATTCGACAGTTGCTTCTACTATCCGAGCCGCGAGGTCCTCTACACCCCCGATCAGCTCGGCCTCGATTACGAAGACGTCACCTTCGAAGCATCTGACGGCGTCAGGCTCTCCGGCTGGTTCCTGCCTGCCCAAGGGGCGGCGAAGGGTACGGTGGTCCACTTCCACGGCAACGCCGAAAACATGACCGGACACATCACCTTTGCCGATTGGCTGCCCCGCGTCGGTTACAACCTGCTCGTCTTCGACTATCGCGGCTACGGCAAATCGGAGGGCAAGGTCACCCGCAAAGGCACCATCCTCGACGGCCACGCCGCCCTCGACTACGCACTCTCACGCCCCGACGTGGACCCGCAGCGTGTGTTCGCGTTCGGCCAGTCGATCGGCGGTGCCGTCGCCGTCGTCGTCGCGGCCGAACGCCCCGAGCTGCGCGCCGTTGTGGTGGACTCCACTTTCAGCAGCTACCGGCGGATCGCCGCCATGCACCTGCGTAAGATGCTTCTGTTCAAATGGCTGGCCGGGTTGACCGCGCGCCTCGCGCTCTCGGCCGACTACGACCCGATTGACTGTGTTGACCGGCTCGCGCCGCGTCCGCTGTTGGTCATCGCCTCCGGCCAGGACGAGATCTGCTTCCCGGAACTGGGGCGCGAGCTTTACGAAGCTGCCCGCGAGCCGAAAGAGTTCTGGCTCGTCCCCGAGGCCGCCCACACCGAGACGATCTTCCTGGAGCCCGACGAAGCCCAGCGCCGGATTACGACATGTTTCGAGGAGGGTGTCGCGGTAGCCCCGGCACGGTGAAAACCCGGTGTGAGGTGCTCGGTAGAAAAGCCTGCGTCCCATGTCATTCCGAGGAGCGCAGCGACGAGGAATCTAGCCGCAAATGCGGAATTCGTCGAAACTCCCGGCCAGATCCCTCCTCCCTATGGTCGCCGGGATGACAGTGAATTCGCCCTTTTCTACAAAGCAGGTGTGAGGCCGTTCACGACGGAGCTCAGCAAGCCGGTCCGTCCGCGACGCACCGCTCACGCTACCCGAACCGCCCGCGGTCGCGCGGCTTGTCGCCCGGCTGGAACAGCGACTTCTGGACCTCCTTGATGTACCCCTTCGACTGGAAGTACTCCAGCGCCGCCTGTGTCGTGCGGAAGACCTTCGTCGCCGTCTCGGTGATGAACGGCGACGGGTCGGCTTTCGGCTGCCAGACGACGTAGACTTCCTTGGTGGTTTCGTGGGCGTGCTGGAGCTCGCGCTCGACGCCCGACGACAACCCCGGCTTGCCGCTGGGCAGCTCGGGAATAAAGCTGATGATCATGTCCGACTGGTCGATCAGCTTGAAGTCGCGGGCGTAAATCTGGGCATCGATATCGCGGGCCACGCCGGTCACCTCGGCCGCGTCAAACTCCATCGGGCGCCCGTTGACCTCGACCTGAAACTTCGAGCGGCCCCGCCCCGTGGTCGCCTCCGCCTCGTGCAGCAGCCGCTTCTCGTCCAAGTCGCCCGGGTCGAAAGTGATGAAATGCTCGGTGATTCGGGCCCGGAACGCGTCGATCTCGGCCAGCGTATTGGGCAGGTCCATCACGTGCGTCATCGGGAACGAGGGGTAAACCTTTTTCGTTTCCGGCCGGAAGATCAGCCGGTACAGCGATTCCAGCGTGTTGTCCTCGATCCCGCGGGCGAAGATGTAGAAGCAGCCGTGCCCGCGCACCGCGCTGGCCAGGACCTCCGTGGCCAGGATCTCCTCTTCCCGCCACACCAGGATGTCCTTGAGCGTGTGCGGAACGTCGTGCTCGCGGGTGAGCTGTTCGTGGATGGCGTCCAGGTTGTCCACCAGCGTGACGTACAGGTCCGCGTCCAGCGCGAGCATCTGATCGTGGTCGAAGGCGGGGAACAGCCCGTGCTTCCAGCGGAAAGCCGCGTGCGTGTTGACAATCACCGTCTGGTAGCGGTCCACCTGGGCCAGGATGTCCTTGAAGACCGAGCGCCGCAGGGCGTTGAGCCGACCCAGCGGCAAATCCAGAATCCGTCCGGGCACGACGTCGCGTGCCTCGGCGTACATCATGTCGCCGATGTGGTAGCGTTGTACGGGGTCGCCGCGCGATTCGGCCAGTCGGCCGAGCTTCTCCAGGAAGGGTTTTTTGTCCACGCCGACCTGGCCGGTGACGACGACGCGCACGCCGTCCCGTCGCCTTGGTTGGAAGAGCGATCCCGTTTGAGCGTCGTCGTTCATGGTCCTCGAATGGTCTCCCTGCCGGGCGACCCTCTCTGTCCAGCCGCCGGGCACCTCGTCCCGTCACGGCGGATCTTCAAGCCCCGCGCGTCACGCCTCAGTAACAGACCTATGTTTTAGCCCGCAACCCGTTCTCGCGGCCACCGCACTCGCCCGCGCGCCGAACCTCGCCCAAGCGCGATAGCACGCGATCTTGACCCAGACAACCCGTACCGTATCATGGTGTGTTGGCGTGGGTTTGGCAACGGCCACCCCAACGCCGGCGCCACGCGGCTGTGGCGGAACTGGCAGACGCGCTAGGTTCAGGTCCTAGTCCGGGCAACCGGGTGGAGGTTCGAGTCCTCTCAGCCGCATTCCCAACACCCACGGGCGGTCTGGGCAGTCCCAACCGTCCGTTTTTTCGCGCCGTTTTGAACGCCTCAAGAATGCCAGGGGTGCGCAAGCTGCGCGCAAACTGGTGGTTACATGCCTGAGGTCTGTCTGCCGCCGGATCGTGGCACGCCAAGATGACGCAACGCTGGCCGGGAACGATAGAATCGACATGAGCCTCCGTGTGGAGCAACGTGCCGAAGCGGGGGCCGGCAAAGCACAGGTGTCAACCCCTGCACCCCGTTGAGGGCGACGAAGCGAGTTGGGCTCTGCGGCGTATGTCATCTTGCCGATCGTGGCTCTACTGACGGCCACGCTCTCGGGCATGATCGGGATGGGCGGCGGGATGCTGCTGCTCGCCGCGCTCTTCTGCGTCATGCCCCATGCCGAAGCTATCCCCGCCCACGGGGCCGTCCAGCTCGTCAGCAACTCCACCCGCACGCTGGCGTTTCTGGCACACGTGGATTGGCCGACCGTCGGGCGGTTCACCATCGGCCTGGTGCCGGGTAGCCTTGCCGGTATCGGTGTTCTCCTGGCCTTGGGGCAACCCGAACGGGCCGAGCCCTACCTGAAGGCCTTGGTGGGCCTCTATATTCTGACGGCGCTGGTCCTGCCCGCGCCCGAGGCGGGAAAAACCAACTCCGCGTGGTGGGACTTTCCGCTGCTGGGCCTGTTGGCCGGTGCTGCCGCCCTCACCGTCGGGGCCGTCGGGCCGCTGATCGCGCCGCTGTTTGCCCGGCGTGGGTTTGTCAAAGAGCGGCTGATCGCGACGAAAGCGGTGTGCCAGTCGCTGGGGCACCTGCTGAAGATCCCCGCCTTTCTCGCCCTGCGCTCGTACGAGGACCTTGCCGGACTGGGGCTCGTCACGCTGATGATGGCGTTGCTGGTGATCCCCGGGACGCTGCTCGGCAAGAAGCTGGTCAAGCGGCTATCCGAGGCAGGCTTCATCACGCTATATCGCGTGGCGTTGCTGATCGCCGGGCTAAAGGTCCTGCTTGTAGACGGCGTCTTGCAGCTCGTGTCCGGCGTCTGACGATGATGTGCGGGCCGCCCCGGCGGCGATCCTACGGGTGGGTTGAATGAGCCCCCGTGACCGCCCTCGCTGACCCCGGCTGGGAGCGGGTCAGCGTGCGATCAGAGAATACGGCCGGTTAGCGGGTGTACCAGCGGGTGAGCCGATACTGCCGATCCGCCAGCCAGAGGACGTTCCAGTCCTCCGACATTTGCCGTAGGTCCGCGTCCAGCACCTGTCGGTAGGTGCTATGTACCTCCGCCGGCGTCTTCACCATCGTCGTGCAACCCGCTGCGGCCATCAATCCCAGCAGCAATCCGAGCAACA
>Ga0307378_10006910_pt1 | contig 15377 bp, 5 predicted proteins | sample UN1MG_FD_202238 | JGI IMG/M metagenome (GOLD analysis project Ga0307378, IMG submission 202238) | Soil microbial communities from Risofladan, Vaasa, Finland - UN-1 | ecosystem: Environmental > Terrestrial > Soil > Coastal area > Acid sulfate soil | place: Finland: Risofladan, Vaasa | collected...
CGACGGTCCGGGCGCCTTCGGCCGCAACGGCGAGCGGGCTGGCACTGCCGAACAACTCGAGCGGCTTGTTCAGCGTCAGGATGTTCTTCGCGCCGGGCGCGGCGTGCTGGAGCGTCAGCGTGCGGATGCGTTCAGGCTCGTCGATGGTGATCGTGCGCGAGCCGCGGGCCACGCTGCCGAGGACGACGTTGTCGCGGGTCGACGGCATGCGGCCGTCCTGCCAGTTGTCGGGCGCCTGCCAGCTTCCGCCGAGGTCGGCGTTGCCGCCGAGCCCGGCCCACGCCACGTCGCGCGGCGCGGCCGCTACGGGCGGGCGAACCGGTCCGACATCGTAGAATAGCGGGGCATCAAACGCATCCGATTCGCTGTTCATCAGCCGCTCCGATTCCTGCTCGGGATGCTCGGCGAACGGCTCGAGGACCAGCCGGAAGCTTGCGCCTTCCGCCATTCGGCTGAACGATTCGAGCACCTTGCCATCCATCACCGAATACTGGGCCACCTGGATCTTCCGCTGGTCGCATTTGCCTTCGATGATCTTCTGGATTTCGTAGACCTGCACGCACAGGCACCGGCGGTAGGGGTGGATGGCCTTGGGATCGGGCGCGGGGGTGCGCTGCAGGAGCTTGGCGTCGACAACCAGCCGCTCGGCTGGTTTGCGTTCCGCGAGTTGTTCGGCGAGTTCGGCGAACCGTGCCTGCGCTTCGCCGGCAGGAATGATCCGGGCGTAGATCGCCACGCCTTCCAGCAGACCGGCCCAGTCGCGCCCGCCGTGCCATTCGTCGCCGAAGACCAGGTGCTGCTCCGACCACGTGCGGAGGTCGCCGGTCAGGAAATTCTCGCAGACGGCTGGCTTGCCGTCGAGGTAGCACGTGACGTTGCCGGCCGAATAACTGACGGCGAGGCAGTTGGGGCGGCCGGGCTGCAGCCTGCACAGCCGCACTTCGCTGCCGGATGCGTCGGTGGCCGACGTGCGCAGGCGGAGCGTCAGCCATTGCCCGCGCTGGATGAGGCTGAAGTTGCGCGACTTCTCCCCGGATGAAAACGAGATGATGACGGCGCCGAACTGGTCGTCCGGCGCGGGCGTGATCACCGCCGCGATGCCGAGTTGGCCTGACTTCCGGCACGCGGCCAGCAGCGGTTCATCTGCGTCTGCGGCGACGAACGCTCCGTCCGTCACGTCCATCAGCCCGTGCCGGGCGAACCGGCCCAGCCCGCGAAACTGTCCGGTGCACAACCGCAGGGCGCCCGTATCGGGGTCGGTGAGGCTGTTGGCGGCCTTGAGGTTCTCCCAGACGTAGACCAGGCCATCAGTGTTTGGCTTGGCGGGGGCAGCCTCCTCCGTAGGGGCGGACGGCGTCCGCCCGACCGGGGGCACACGCGGTGTGCCCCTACCCGGTTCGATCCAGGCGTCAGGCCAGTAGTCGCCGCGTTCGTTGTGAGTCACCTTCACCCAGCCGTCGATGCCGTGCAGGTCTTCGGTGAACTTGCCGAGGTAGATCTCCACCGGAGCGGCGCCCTCGTTGGTGAGCTTGGTCTCGTCCTTCCACCGCCACTCGGTGTACTTGATGGGGCCGGTCATGCTGAAGAAGCGGACGTTGTTGCTCCACCGGGGATAGTAAACCTCGTAGCCTTGCTTGGGGACGCCCGGTGCACCCTCGAACTCGACGGGCCAATGGTTGGACTTGCCGGTGCGCGTATTGACTTCGAACACGTAGATCCCGCGATGGTGCCCGCGGAAGACCCAGGCTCGGTTGCTGAAATCGGGCGCGGCCGATGGCCAGCAGCCGCCCCCCATGTTGTAGAAATTGCCGTTCGGCAGGGTGAACATTCCCTGCATGCTGTTGCCGCCGTCTCCGCTGCCGGCGGATGCCGTGCGGCCGTCGCCCGAGAGCTGGAAGTGCCATGCCTGCATCCTGTCCCAGACCAGCTCGCTCATCTCGGGCTTGTCGAGTCGGAACCGGCGGATCACGCGGACGTCCTTGTCGCCCCGCTTCTCCCACAACTGGGCATAGATCCAGGTCAGGCCGTCGCGGGGATCGGTCCACACGTCTTCGAAGGACGTGCCCGGCCCGGTGACGGCCCGCTGGCCGGTGCCGTCCCAGTTGACCACGTAGATCCTGTTGTCCACATTGTTGCCGAACACGATCTGATTGCCGTCGGCGGTGAACAGCGGCTTGACGTAGCTGCCGATGGGCGCGATCTCGCGTTCGCCCTTGCCGTCGCGGCTGTCGAACCCCATCAGCCGCAGGGTGGGCTTCTCGGAGAACGCGCAGGCAGTAGGGCCGGCGTCCTGGATCCATACCATTCGCGTGCGGGCGCCGGTCAACTGCTCGAGTTCGGATGACACGCTCCTGATCGTCTCGGGATCGTTAACACGGACGGCATTCTCGCCGGCAACGGAGTTCGTGGCGAAGATCATTCCCACCGCCGCCGCAACAAGCACCGATCGCAATCCATCAGCCATGGGTGTTTCTCCTGCACATTGTGCAGTGCAAGCATACCGTACGCCGGGCGGAAGATCAAGCACAATGGTGTCACGTCTTGTCGGCGGATTGCAATCGCGGTACGAATTTCGCGGCAATGATTTCCGCTTGCGAACGGCAGGCCGACGCGGTAGACTCATGCGGTCTGCTGCTTTCGATGAAACCATAACGAAAGGAAACGCGATGGCAGGTATCGATCTGATTCCGCGACCGTCGCCGCCGATTCCGACCGCCTGCGGCGTGCAAGGGTGGGGATCTCCAGCTTGGTGACGTTCCTGAACTCGATACCGCCGTATTGGGCGCCGATGGTGGAGCTGTGGGCGACGCGCGTGGGCGATCATCGCACCGAGGCCGGCCGCAGGCTTCTGGAGGAGCGCTCGCCGCTGAACCGGGTGAACGCGATCCGCCACCCGTTGCTGATCGGGCACGGCGCCAACGACCCGCGCGTCAAGAAGGCCGAAGCCGACCAGATCGTGCAGGCGATGCAGTCGAGGGGAGTCCCGGTGACCTACCTGCTGTATCCCGACGAGGGGCACGGGGTCGCCCGGCCGGAGAACCGGCTGTCGTTCTACGCGGCGGCGGAGGCATTCCTGGCGAAGCACCTGGCCGGACGAGCCGAGCCGGTGGGGCGTGACAAGGAAGGCTCGTCGGTCAAGGTTATGGTGGGGGCGGCGGATTTGTGAAACCGCCGCCGACCTCTGCCTTACCACCGCATTTATCCCCAACCGGAAGGTTAGCCGCTTGCCCGTTCTTCGTCCCGAAGGGACGGGTGAATCTAGCCCAGCGTTTCAACGCTGGGGAAGCGGTTCAGCATCGAAAAGCCTAGTCCCGTAGGGACTCATGGAATTGGCGGTCGTTTGCCCACCAATGAATTGGTGGGCTCTGCCTCAGTCGTCCCTACGGGACTAAAGACAGCTTGGCAGACGAGGTGGCCGGCGCCATGGCCGACTGCATTCAGCCTGCATGGAACCGGAGAGGATGCTTGTCGTTCTTCATTGGCAGAATCCGCGCCGGCCTGACGTGACGGCGAGCGCCGGATAGGCGGCACGAATCAGTCGATTCTGGTCAACATCATGTTCGGAAACCGCAACACTCGCTTAAGTCTTTGTGGCGCTTGATGTTACGCACTTCTTCCCGCCGATTATGGCATTTTCATGTCGATATTTCGCAACAGTGCTTCCCACGGTCCATTTCTGGACGGCTACGGAAGTCATTATGCGCCAACTCGATTCCGTGGGCCCGATCATGTTGCCTGATCCGCTGGCGATCCGGATGTACACGGGCACCGCGGCGTCTGCCTTGTACAGTGTGCTCGATCCTCCCGACCCGGCCGCCACAATCCTTGCGGACATCGTGGTCAGCGATTTTGCTCTGTTCTCCTCGGTGGTCGTGGGCGGAGTGAACGTGACGTTCGGCGGGACGGACGTGATGACGTTCGACGGTGATCCCAATTGGGAATGCAAGGAAGGCGCCATCACCATCGACGCATCCGACATCACCGGCACCGCCACGATCCAGGCGGTGGAATCGTCGTCGGGCGGCTATACGCCCCAGAATGCACTCGGTGCCGCGATCAACGTCGAGGTCGTTGAGCGAACAGTCAAGATGAGCGGCCCGCTGGTGATCGGCCTGCCGTTCGACGGCTTCGACTTCCGCAGCGTGCAGATTGTCGACGGCGAGCTGTCGGCCCCCGGCTACCTGCCGGTTACTCTCGGCACCGCCGCCGGCACGTCGGCCATGATCGCGGCCAACGGCGACCTCGGCATCTTCGACGGTGATTTCGAGTCGTTCGGCACCATCGACGTGACGGCCTCGGCAGCCACCACCGGCTTCACCACGATCACGGTCACCGCGGGCAACGGCTTCATCTTCGAGGAAAGCGGCACCGACACCGTGACGCTCGTCGTGCTCGTGACGCCCTCGCCCGACCTGTACGTATCGTTCGACGGCAGCGACGAGACGGGCGACGGAACGCAGGCGAAGCCGTTCCGCACGATCACCCACGCCCTGGAGTTCGCGGCGGCGGTGCCGAACGTGCACCTCGGCCCCGGCACCTACGATGCCTTCGGCGGCGAGACGTTCCCGCTGGCCGTTCCGCCCGGTGTTGCCATCTCGGCATGGCCCGCCGAGGGCTACCTGATCCCGGACGACTACGTGATCGACGGCGAAAGCGCGGCGACAATGCTGTTCACGTACACGGACGTCCCGCCCGAGCTGCCCTGCTCGCTCGACAGTCTCACCATCACCAACACGAAGGCGACCGCCATCACGTGCAGCAACGCATCGTTGTCGATCGGCAACTGCGTCTTCAGCGGGATCGTCACCCCGCAGGATTCCTTCTGGGCCGCCGGGTATCCGAGCGTCATCCTGATCCAGAATGACAGCAAGGTGACGCTGAACGACTGCCTCTTCACGGCAAACAGCGGCCGCGGCACCATCGGCTTCCAGGCTGCAACGAGCAATAACAATTGCAGCCTCACCGCTGCCGGCTGCACGTGGACCGGCAACTACGCCAGCATCGGCACGATCTACGGCCACGACCAGATGGTCGCTCGGACGACGCTGACCGACTGCGTGTTCACGGACAACAACTCGGCCAGCAGCGGCGCCCATGACGCCCCACCGGGCACCATGTTCTACGCCATCGGCGGTGGAACCAACCCCGTGGTCATCGAGCGGTGCATCGCGTCCGGCGGCAACGGCGGCAGCGTCCTCAGCGGCCGCAACAACGACTTCCAGGTGCGAAATAGCCTGTTCTTCAACAACACGCCCGCCGCCGGCAACGAGTTCATGCACGGCTACAACTGGGGCGCCCACGTGGTCAACTGCACGTTCGTGAACAACGGCGGGTCGTTCACCGGGCGGTATCCTCCCTGGGGCGTGAACGTCCGCAACTCGATCATCAGCGACCAGTCGGTGCTGACCACCGCAACGGACGATGGCCAGAAGCGGCTGACGGTGACCAACGTGCTCCTGTGGAACACGCCAGTCGGCGACGGGTACCTGCCCGCCAGCACCAACATCATCGAGCTCGCTCCGCAGTTCCGCTCGGCGACCAACTACCACCTGCGGGCGACCAGCCCGGCCATCGACGCCGGCGACAACTCGCTGGTGGTCGGCGAAGTCGATCTCGATGGCAACATCCGCATCCTCGACGGCAAGAATACCGGGACCGACGTGGTGGACCTGGGCGCCTACGAATTCGACCCGAGCGTGGCGGTTCCCGCGTTCAAGACGCCCCAGCATGAGTATTCGATGTACACCGGCAGTACGGTCTCCGTGCCGGTGACAATCGATCCGGGGGCCGCCGGCGCCGTTACGGCCGACGTGACGTACGGTCTCGATCTGTCCGGTCTGCCCACGCTCGACTTCGCGAACGGCATGGGGCCTGTCGATCTGGCCGTGACCGTTGCCGACACGCTCACCAACCCCGGCACCCCGTCGACTGTTGAGATCGCGGAATCGTCGGTGCTGGGGGTGGATCCCGGCGACTTCCTCATCTACCTCTACGCCCGCGAGGCGACCATCGCCGGCAACGATCACCTGTTTGTGAAGTCCGGCGAGATGCTCGATCTGAAGGTGACGATCCCGGCCGAAGCACCCGGCGACATCGCCATCACTGTGGGAGCTTCCGCTGGTTCCGGCACCAACGTGATCGCGTGGGGCGGGGCGGCCGTCATACCCGCCGGGGGCATGGAGTCGTCCGGCTCGCTATCGATCATCGGGGGGTCCGGCGTCAACTCCATCACGCTGAGCATCGACAGCGGTTTCGTGTTCACTGAAAGCGGGGCCTCATCGCTGACACTCACGGTGGCCCAGATCGCCAGCCCGGCGTACGTTACCGTCGACGGCAGCGACACTGCGGGCGACGGCACGCTGGCAAATCCGTTCGGCTCGATCGGTTACGCGTCTTCGCTGCTCGATGCGGGCGACGAAGTTCGCGTGCTCCCCGGCACCTATACGGCCCCCGGCGAGACCTTCCCCATCCAGCCCGGCAGCGTGCGGGTCGTCGCTTTCGACACGGCCGGGCCGGTCGATCCCGCCAACCACGTGATCGACGGCGGCGGCGCAAGCGTGAATCTGTTCGCGTTCACCAACACGCCCGCTGAGGAGACCGGCTGCCTCGCGAACTTCACGCTCACCGGCTGCACCAAGACGGCCATTGCCTGCAACGCCGGCGTGCTGACGGTCGACGGCTGCGTATTCACCGGCATCACCACGCCGAACTTCGGCTTCTGGGATCCCTACGGCTACTCGAACAGCATCTCGCTGATTAACGACAGCGAGCTGACCGCCACTAGCTGCACCTTCAGCGGCAACAGCGGCCGCGGCACCGTCGGCGCCGACCTCGACGTGGCGAACCAGAACAACGTGTTCACCGCGACCGGCTGCACGTGGACCGGCAACACGAGCATCATCGGCACCATCTACGCACGGTTCGAGGTGAACATGATCACCTCGCTGACCGAGTGCACGTTCGACGGCAACCGCGCGATGGGCACGGACACGCACGACGCCCCGCCATCCTGCGTGCTCTACACGAACATCCGCACCGGGGTACCGTCGGTCAGCATCGACCGCTGCACTATCACCAACAACATCGGCGGCAGCATCCTCAGTCCCAGCCAGGTGCGCCCGATCAGGATCAGCAACACGCTGTTCGCCAACAACGCGGCGGGCACCGGCCTCGGCCAGCAGTTCATGCACGGCTGCAACTGGGGAGCCGTCGTCACCAACTGCACCTTCGTGAACAACACCGGCTCGCTCACGGCGTGGGATCTCACCGGCAACACCTTCCAGTTGCAGAACTCCATTGTCAGCGGCCAGTCCGTGCTGTCCAGCAACGCCCAGCAGGCGAAGCTGTTCCTGCACAACGTGATCCTGTGGAACACGCCGCCAGGCGACGGCTACAACGTGGCCGGCAGCGCCGACGTGATCACGGAGGACCCGCTGCTGACGACAGTCAGCGGCATGGAAATCACCGGCGTGGCGCTCGGCTGCCACCAGAACGATTCCAACGTCAGCCGAATCGTTCGTTACGACGTGACCGGGCTCGAACCGGCTACAACCTACAACATTGCCATCAAGTACATCATCCCCGACGGGGACTACAACAGGAACGGCAACGCGAAGGGGTGGCTGAACCTGGGAGCAGGCGAAGTTTTCCTCTTCGTCGGCAGCGACGCCCCTGCCCAGTTCAGGACCGGCTGGTTTGTAACCCCGATGTTCACCAGCGACGTGACGGTCGATCTCGGCATTGCCCGGGCACCGTGGGCGTGGTGGACTGACGCCGTCGCCACTCCCGACCCACTGCCGGAGGACGGCCTGAAACTGTCGATCGACAACTTCGACGCCGGGCTGATGGTGGACAAGATCGAAATCCGGGACGCCGCAACTAACGACGTTCTGTGGTCGGCTGAGGCCGAAGACGGCACCCTTGACCCGGCCACAGCGGCGTATCACAGGATGACCTTCCAATGGTTCAGCGCTCCCGACGCCCACCTTGCCGACGGCAGTCCGGCCATCGACGCCGGCGACAATGAAGTCTTGACCGCAGAGGATGTAGTCGACCTCGACGGCAACCCGCGCATCGTCGACGGCAACGGCGACGAGGTCGATACCGTCGACATCGGCTGCTACGAATACCAGGGCGCCCCGGGCGCCACGATCGCGAGCTTCACCGTCAGCGATCGCACGTCCGGCAGCACGCTTGTCACGAACGAAGCGGACGTCACCGTGGCGATCACGGTGAACGAGCCCGAAGGCATCACCGTGGTCAACTGGCAGATCACGGAGTCGGACGCCGAGCCGGCGGAGTGGCTCACCGAGTCCCCCACCGCCTACACCATCCAAGCGGCGTCCGGCGCCGACGCGACACTGTATGCATGGATCAAGGACTCGACCGAGATCGTGAGCAGCAAGGCCGCGACGATCTACTACGACACGCGGCTGCCCGTGGTGTCGAACGTCGTCATCACCGCCGGTGCGCCCGGAAGCGGCACGGCAACCGTCTCGTGGGATACCGACATCCCGGCGGAAGGCTCGGTGAAGTACGGTCCGGTCTCGATGTCCGGTGCCACGCCCAGCACCGCCGCCGAGAATGCCCTCGGCATCCAGCACACGGTGCTGATCAGCGGCATCGCCGACGGTACCAACTACAAGCTCGTCCTCGTCAACAACGAGAAGGCCGAGCCGCCCATCTTCTGGCCGAAGCCATGGCCGATCGACGGCGATGCCAACATGGATTGCAGGGTGAACATCCTCGACCTGATCTTCATCCGCAATAAGCTCAACCAGCCCGTCGGCACCGGCGACAACTGGAAAGCTGATGTGAACGAAGACGGCAGGATCAATATCCTGGATCTGATCTTCGTGAGGAACAAGCTGAACACCCAGTGCCCGTAGGGCAATAGAATTTGCCGGTTGGTCGGTTGGTCGGTTGGTCAGTTTGCCGGTTAGAAACTATCTTAAAAGTAGGGGCGGACGGCGTCCGCCCCAGGGGCACACGCCGTGTGCCCCTACATGGCCCCGTTGGATGTTTTGAGATGATTTCTTAGTCGGTTGACGAGTTCAGTTACTGACCAACTGCGAAGCTGGCAAACTGGCCAAGTGGTCAACTGATCAACTGACCAATTGACCAACTGACCAACTGGCAAACTGGCAAACTGGCAAACTGATCAACTGGCCAACTGACCAACTGGCAAACTGGCAAACTGGCAAACTGATCAACTGGCCAACTGACCAACTGGCAAACTGATCAACTGACCAACTGCCGCTTAATCCACATCCGATGGCACTTCGAGCCGCCGCAACCGCTCGACGTCGTGCCGGATCGCGCGGATCAGCTCGTCTGCTGTAGTGAACCGCTCCTGGTCGCGGAGCCTGGTGATGAAGCGCACCTCGATGTCCTGGCCGTAGATGCTGCTCTGGAAGCTGTCGATGTACACCTCGACGACCACCGGCGCGAGCGGCGCGTGGAACGTGGGGCGGCTGCCGATGCTGATGAGCACCTTGTACGTGGTGCCGTGGATGACGGTGTAGCCGGCGTAGACGCCGTCGGGCGGCCTCGTCTCGTGGTGGAGGTCGAGGTTGGCGGTGGGAAAGCCGAGGGCGTGCCCGCGGCCGTCGCCGTGGACGATTGTGCCCATCAGGGAGACCGGCCTGCCCAGCATGCGGGCGGCCTGCCGTAAGTTCCCTCGGCGGATCTCGTCGCGGATGGCCGTGCTGGAGACGATCCGGCCATCGATGGAGACAGGCTCGACCTGCCGCACGTCGAAGCCCAGCTCGGCCCCAAGTTTCCGGAGCAGGTGGAAATCGCCCGAGCGATTCCTGCCGAACCGCGTATTGTAGCCCACCACGATACCGCGGGCCTTGATCAGCTCCCCGAAATACTTCCGGACGAATTCCTCGGCGGAAGTGTCCGCGAGGGCGCGGTCGAACTCGAGCACCATGACCGCGTTAACCCCCAGCCGCTCCATCAGCACGAGCCGGTGATCGAGCGATGTGATGAACTCGGCAGGCTGCCCGGCGGTGACGCTCCGCGGGTGCGTGGCAAACGTGAGCACGATCGCTTGGCCGTCGGCCGGTCGCGCCCACGAGATCACCTCCCTGATGATTCGCTGGTGGCCCAGGTGAACTCCGTCGAACGTGCCGAGCGTAGCTATCGGCCGCCTGAGGTGCAGCGGATGTGCTCCGTGAATGATCTCCATGCTGAGAGTTCGACGATTCCTTTCTGATGGGGAAGCTGACACGCGCCGCGCACCGTGCCGGCGCACGATGGTATTATAAAACGATTCGTGCTGCAAAACAACGATGGAGAGACGTGCCGATAGCACGTTTCATCCGAAGCGTCCCCAACGCGGAGGAGCCGTAACCAAACACAGGCTGCAGGCTACATGCCTTCGCGGATTCGCTCAGCAGGTTCTTCAATTTGTCGATGCCGAGGCCGTCATCCTGCTTGGCGCGAGTACCGCGGCCGCTGCAGATCAGGTCGTTGCAGGCCATGTTTTTCAGGCCGAGCTGCTTGCCAAACTGCAGAAGCCGCGGAAAATGCGGAGCGTTGGCGCGCGTCAGCGTGGTGTTGGTCACCACGTGCATGTCGAGTTCCAGGGCCCTGCCGATGCCGGCCACGGTCGATGCCCCCGCGCATGAATTGCGGTTTGCGATCCATCGTCTCCTCGTGCCTTCGATGCTTTCGGGCTGGTGATCATCTATTGTGCCACAACGTGCGGAGAGCGGCAAGTGTATTCCGGGCGTTGTTCCGTGCATGACTTCACAGTGCCGCCCACCATCGGTGCCGCCCACCATGTGCTTGCTTTTTGGGTTCATTTGTGATACCTTGCATGCTGCGTGATGCACAAGGAGATTCGCATGAAGTGCCTGACCGGTTTGATTGCTGTGTCGGTTCTCGCGTTGTCCGCCGTCTGTCTTGCCGAAGACGCTCCGGAGCCTGCATGGATCGCCGTGGTCGATCACCAGGTGCGCGTGGAGGCGGACTGGGCCGTGCAGGATGCCGTCGGCCGCACCGCGTCGGATCTGAAAGGTCCGGTGACCACCGAGGACGACGCCCGCGGCGCGTGCGACGGCGTGAAGAATGGCCGATGGGGCTTCCACACGAGCGGGCAGGAGCAGCCGTGGTGGCAGGTGGACCTGGGAGCGGTCCAGCCGCTCGGGCGGGTGCTGATCTACAACCGCTGCGACAACGGCCCGCAGCGCGCCGCGCGGCTGATCCTCTCGGTCTCCGACGACGGCACCGCGTGGCGCGAATGCTACCGCCACGACGGCACCGTCTTCTACGGCGCGACCGACGGCAAGCCGCTCGATGTGGCCCTGAACGGCACGGTGGGGCGGTTTGTCCGCATCAGCCTGCCTGATCCCGGCTACATGTACCTGGACGAGGTGGAAGTGTACGGCACGGCCGATCCGGCAAGGAACCTTGCGCTCGGCCGGCCCGCCAATCAGAGCAGCGTCAGCCAGTGGTCCACGAAGAAGCCGCTCCTGAGCCCGGGAGCGGCGTTTGAAATCGCGCTGGCGCGCGGCCGGGCGCTCGCCGCCGATTTGCAGCGAAATGGCATCGACGTCCGCGCGGCCGTGAACGACCTTGACCGGGCGGAACAGCAGTGGAAGCAGCTTCCGAAGACGGGCACCGACGACGAGCGCCGATCCATCTACCTGAGCATGCGCGGGGCCGTCCGCCGGCTCGCGCTCGCCAACCCGCTGCTCGACTTCGACTCGATCCTGTTTGTGAAGCGCGTGCCGGGCAGCTACTCGCACATGTCGGACCAGAACTACGGCTGGTGGTCGCGGCCGGGTGGCGGAATCTACCTGCTGCGCGGCTTCAGGACCGGCCGCCCGGAGACGATCTGCCTGACTGCGTCCGCAGACGGCCGCGGTCAGTTTCCGCCGGGCAGCTTCGCCAGCCCCGACCTCTCCTGGGACGGCATGAAGGTGCTGTTCGCATGGTGCAAGCACTACCCCGGGCTCTCGGGCGAAGGCAACAAGGTCGACAAGTCGCGCTTGCCCGACGATGCCTTCTTCCACGTCTATGAGATGAACATCGACGGCAGCGGCGTGCGGCAGCTCACCAGCGGCAAGTACGACGATTTCGATCCCCGGTACCTGCCCGGCGGCGGGATCGTGTTCCTGTCCACGCGCCGCGGCCAGTCGCTGCAGTGCAACAAGTCTGCTGCCGAAGCCGGCCAGGACGGCGAGCAGCCCGACAGTTACGTGCGCTGCGGCGGCGATCACGGCCGGCCGGTGGCGGTCTACACGCTGCACACGGCCGACGCGAACGGCGGCAACATCCGTCCCATCTCAGCGTTCGAGAATTTCGAGTGGACGCCGTCCGTGGCCGATGACGGCCGCATCCTGTTCGCCCGGTGGGACTACGTGGACCGCCACAACAACGCGTTCATGAGCCTGTGGGGCGTCAACCCCGACGGCACGGGCCCGCGGATCGTCTACGGCAACTTCACGCGCAGCCCGCATTGCGTGTTCGAGGCCCGCTCCATCCCCCACTCCCGCAAGCTCGTGTTCACCGCGTCCGGGCATCACTCGCTCACGGCCGGCAGCCTGTGCCTGCTCGATCCGAACGCGGGCGTCGACGGCCAGCAGATCCTCACGCGGCTCACGCCCGAGGTCTGCTTCCCCGAGATCGACGGCTGGCCCAGCACCTACTACTGCAACCCGTGGCCGCTCTCCGAGAGCCACTTCCTGACCGCGTGGAGCCCCCACCCGATCAACTTCCAGGGCAGCGGCGTGGACCAGCGAGCGCTCGGCATCTACCTGTTCGACGCGTTCGGTAATGTCGAGCTGCTGTATCGCGACCCGGAGATCACGAGCCAGTGGCCGATCCCGGTGCGGCCAAGGCCGAGGCCGCCGGTCCATTCCGCCGTCGCCAACTGGGATGCGCCGCACGAGGGCAGGATGCTGCTGTTGAACGTCTACAGCGGGCTGGACGGCATTCCGGCGGGCAGCGTGAAGCGGCTGCGGATCGTCGCCGTGCCCGCCAAGACGCAGCCCGAGATGAACACTCCCAGCATCGGCGTCACCTCGGAAGATCCCGGCAAGTGCGTGCTCGGCACCGTGCCGGTGGAAGACGACGGCTCGGCGAGCTTCCGGCTGCCGTCGGGTGTGAACGTGTTTTTCCAGGCGCTCGACACGGACGGCGTGGCGGCGCAGACGATGCGGACGGTCACGTACGTTCAGCCGAAGGAGACGATCTCGTGCATCGGTTGCCACGAGCCGCGCAACGCCGCGCCGCCGGTGAGTCGCCCGATCGCCGCGTCGCGTCCGCCGTCGAAGATCAAGCCCGGGCCGCCCGGCTCCTGGCCGCTGCGGTTCGACACGCTGGTGCAGCCCGTGCTCGACAAACATTGCGTGAGTTGCCATCAGCCCGGCGGCAACGAGAAAGCCGCCGCCAGGCTCGACCTCACGCCCGCCGCGGCGTACGATAGCCTGACTGCGTACGGCGGCCTGCGCCAGCAGGTGTACAACAAGTACATCGCCGGCCGCTCCATTCCCGGCGCCGTGATCGCAGCCGACAGCCAGCTCGTCAAGCACCTGCGAGCCGGCCACCAGAACGTGAAACTCGAGCAGGATGACTGGGAACGGCTGTTCACCTGGCTCGACACCTACGCTCAGCGGCTGGGATCGTTCAGCCCCGAGCAGGAGCAGCACCTGACGGAATTGAAGACGAAGTGGAAGGACCTGCTGGATGAATGATGCGGAGTCGGCAAATCCCGCCTCAGCATCCGGTTCCTGTCCGCCATGATCCTGCATTCATCATTGAGAGGAAAACCTTGAAGAACACGGCGATCGTCTTGGCGGCGTTTGCGGCGTCTGTGGCGGCGGCGCCGGGCCTGGCCGGCGAGATCATCTCCAACCTGCATATCGTGCACCCCATCAGGCAGTCGGATCAGGCATTCGAGGCGCAAGGCGAGATCGGGATCGAATTCGATCTCGCCGCGCCGGCCGACGTGACGGTGCAGGTAGACCGCCACCTCGCCACGATTGGCGGCGATGCCCATGGCAATCCGCCCGGCAGCGTGGGGCAGTACTATTACGTGCCCGAGCCGCCGCCCGTCCGCACGCTGAAGCTCGGCACGCTGCAGCCCGGGCACCATCGCGCGAGCTGGGACGGCCTGACCGCAGACGGCAAACCGGTAGTCGAGCTGCAAGCCCCCGACTACAAGGAGATCGCCAAGTCTCAGACGATTCCCGAGACGTTGCTGCTCGACGTGCCGGTCGACCGCTTCCGGTTCACGGTGCGGGCCGGCGGCGAGGAGCCTGCGGCGAATTTCGAGCGGGCGGTGGGCGGCATTTCCGCAAGCCGATTCGTGCCGGCGTTTACCGGGGCGGTGCGCGACGCGAACGGCAGCATCGTCGTCGCCGACCGCCGTGCCTGGCGAGGCCGGCGCTATTCGCCCGAGTGGCGGCTCGAACAGACACTGCCCGCCGATCCGCGCGGCCATACGAGCGATCCCATCCACTGCAGCGATGCCGCAGTCGACAGCCGCAACAACGTCTACCTGCTGTGTGCGCCCGGTATCTACAAGTTCACCCCCGACGGCGCGCCAGCCGCATGGGATGCGCGTGAGGACTACATCTCCAATCCCTATCCGATCCAGGTCCGAAACGTGCTCGGCAAGGTGCTCGACGAGAAGACTGACAAAGACCCCGGCAAGCCCGGCTTCTCCTTCGGCTGGGGCGGAATCGCCATCGACACGCAGGACAACGTCTACCTCGCGGAGCGGGCGCCCCGGCCGCGTATCCTGGTGTTCGATCCGAGCGGTGCATTCGTGCGCGAGGTGCCCTCACCCGGTGCCCAGCCGCCGACCTTGCTGCGGTTCGGGACCGACGGCACATTGTACGTGGCGACCGGCAGGGGCGTGGCGGGCATTGATCCGGAGAACGGCGAAGTTCGCCGCACGATTGCGCGGGAAGCGTCGTCGCTGCACGTAGGGCCGGACGGCGTCATCTACTGCTATCACAGCAGCCGAGTATGGCGGCTCAAACCCGACGGCTCGCCCCTGCCGTTCACGGCGAAGGCGGACTACGTGGGGAAGGACAGCCTGCAGCTCGACCTCAAGCCGCCGAAGGACGCCGCCGCGCCCGATAGCGGCCCATATGCCGGCCACATCTTCTGCGTCGTAGGCGAGCCCGGCGGCAGCTTCCGCATCTCCGCCGGCACCACCTCGCACCCCTACCGCAACACCGACAAGCGGCTGCTGCACTTCGCGGCCGACGGCTCCTTCCTGCCCGACACACTCTCCGCCGCCATCGAGCAGCACCAGCCCGGCAACGTCTTCCTCGACAATCAGCCCGCGCGTTTCGAGCTGTTCGTCAACAACCTCGCGGACAGCGAGCAGGAGATCACGGTGGACTGGACGCTGA
>Ga0307378_10006912_pt1 | contig 15375 bp, 21 predicted proteins | sample UN1MG_FD_202238 | JGI IMG/M metagenome (GOLD analysis project Ga0307378, IMG submission 202238) | Soil microbial communities from Risofladan, Vaasa, Finland - UN-1 | ecosystem: Environmental > Terrestrial > Soil > Coastal area > Acid sulfate soil | place: Finland: Risofladan, Vaasa | collected...
TAATTGGATGTCTGTTTCACGTGTCTTTCGCTCAATATCTGCATCTCGTTTCATTTAATATATCCTCATCTTTAAAAATGATGGTGGAGATGAGGGGAATCGAACCCCTGACCTGTACGTTGCGAACCGATTTATCAGTAATTCCAAGTAATTACAATGAAAAATAAAATCAATAACTTACGTCTTTTTTCATCTCCCAAGTAATAACAGTGAAAACAGTGTAAATAGGGGGGTATATTTTGTCAAGTGTTAACAATTCGTTAACCATGAAATGGCTTATACTCATTAAGTCAGTGGGTTAGTAGTGGGTTTAAAAAGTATCTTATTTTAGAACACCCTCTGTCTTTAACAAGGCAGGGGGTTTTTATGCCTAGGCGCCTCAACATCTTCCTAAGATTCAAAGGGTATACAATCAGGGTGACCTGTCAAAGATGTGTATTGTACTGTAGAATAAAAGGCTTGATGATTTGATTAGCATAAGTATACTTAAATATTATCAGAATTCAGTATATGGCACGAAGGATTGAATGTAAATAGTAGACATTTTTGTAATTATGCGGTTTCTGAATAACATGCAGATTGTGGTGTAATGCAGTTAGAAAAATCATGAAATAGAGGATTTTTTCGCAATATTTTATTAATTCTTTAAAACTATGCAGAAACTATATTTTAACTGGTTGTGTGTAAAAGGACAAATAATAAAATACAGCAAGTGTTCTCTGTCATGGTAAGGATCAAGAAATTATGGATTGGCTTGGACATTACAGTAAACACAAGCCTTCATATTATTAGGTATGTTAATGGAAAAAGATTCCAAAAATATAGCCAAATCTGTTTTTAAGTTTATCAAAACACATGGCTTTGTTTTATTTGTTGGCCTTATTTCTGGGCGTATCCTAGGCGAAGAAAGTTTCAGTAAATTTTTAGGCGAATCGATTAGAGGATTTTGGTTTTGGGTAGGATCATATGGGCTGGGATGGGTTGTCCTGATGCTTGCTTATATAATCAATGGATTACGCCAAAAAGTTTGTGGAAAGGGGAAAAACGAATAGAAGGTATAAATTTACACACAACAATTCGCTTTACTAGGAATTGTGTTCCGCCTTGCTCCACACAATCCTGTAAGCTTGTCGTTATACTTTTTTAGAATAGTGAAAAATGAAGTGAAGCAACATTTAAGTAGGTTATCAAAATTCTTTTTTGGGAAGTTTGACAACGGCTTTGTTATGTCGGTGGCTGGAATTCATGCTACAGTCCTTTCGATATTAATTGGATTAAGCATTGCTTATCTATTACACATTAATTCCCAAATTAGCGAGGTAGAAACCGATGCGCTAGAAATTGCTGAAAGCGTTAATGACATTAGATTCTCACCAATTTGGTTTAAATTAGTTGGTCCGAGCAGCAAGTTTCTTGAAAATTGGTCTTCAAAAGAAGATCAAATTCAAATTTTGTTATCAAGCTATTGGATTGATCCTACAGGGAAGATTACGATTAATGATTCATTAGATCGCCCCCCATTGAAAGTCTACTTTTCTGATCTAGGACTCAATCATACGGAATTTAAGCTATGTTTAATGGGGGTTTTGACTTTGAAATACCCATTTCCTGAACGCATGGTAATGACAAAAGGGAAACTTATAGGACTGCAACCTAGTCCAGATATAATCTTTTCTAATATGAAAGAGATTGAGAAATGGAGTACGACGGTGCAAAGTAAATTTCGCACAATTGTTAATTATATAAATTGGTTTGGGAGTGAAGTATTTACGCAAGGGTTTGATTGGAAGAAGGAAATCAATCTTCACCACAAGTTTTGGGAAAAAGATCTAGAAGGTTATAGCCCTGAGACTTCAAGGGGATTTCAAAAAATACCTAAAGAGTTTTGTTCGAACGTCGAAAGCATTTATAACATCTCAAGAACGCTTGGCTATAAATTAAAGAGGTTTAGTTATTTACGGAAACTAAATCCATCTAACGCTGTTGTTATTTTTACTCTCATAATATCTATTCTTGTTTTTTTTTCAGGAGTCATAATACCAATCATACATCAAACAGTAAGCAAATTCCTAATCGTTTGGATTCCAGCGATGTTCTATACATATTTCTTGATTTATATAGCGATTAAGGTTTTGAGTGTTGTGAGATGGAAAGGTGTATAACAATGCTAATTCAGCCGACACAAAAAACTAGCGGCTGATTAGCAGGGTTACTGACTTTCAACTACTGCTATGATTGGAGAAAACTTAAAAGCCGAAAAACTTATGACTTGTGTTTGTAAGCTTTATTCGAAACTATATGTCACTGATCAATATCTAGTTTAAACAATAAACCACTCTACCAACCTATAATATTTCACTCCATCACATCCCTTTGGTATGCTGGGAAATTTTAGATAAAGAAGTTTACTTGTCCTATATCTTGCTATCTTGACTTTATTTAACACAAGATGTAGTATGAAAATATAGCTTAGTGGGGATAGGGTCATTCCCGAAAAGGAGCTTCCCTGAACTCCCTGCCCCACTCTTACCATCAGGGGTTACTTGCAGGGAGGTGACGCAAGATGGATAAAGAAGAATATCGAGCCGCTCAGGAAATCCTTAAAACTAAACTTGGCAATTTTTACTTTAAGGCTAAGCTTGGAAAAGAGCCTAAGCCAGAAGATTTGAGTGGTTTTTTTCTGTCAGGCGAAATAGGTACCTTAGGATATTTCAATTATTTCATTGAGAAGTATGGCAATAGAAAAAAAATCGCAGTGGTTAACCTTATTACCTGCGTAAAAAAACTCTCTAAATCTAACAGGGCTCTAATTGTTGGTATCATGGATCAGGTAATGCCATTACCTCCTTTAATCAGAAGTGAGAAGTTTCGGAAAGAAGAAAATCAAAAGCTACTAAAAGCAGAAAATCAGCGACATAGAAGGAAAAAGAAAAAGGAGTGGGAGGGCTCTAAAGAGGCCATAGAGAAAATGAAGGTGTTAAAAAAGCAAGGCCTCATGTTTGATATAAATATGGCTAAGGCTCTCGAAAAAGAAAGGATTAATAGCCTGCAACCATCTGATACACTCTTTATTCTTAAACACATAACGAAAGAAGGGCTTTTATATGTTGTTCCCGGAGGGAGAAAATCATCTAAGGGCTTTCAAAGCCTGATTAACTTTGTTTTGATTGTTTATAGATTATTGAAAAACAATACCAAACTATCTGATAATGCTATTTTTGAAGGAACCGGAAGGCTTTTAGATATTTTAAATATCAAAACTTCAACTGGCAAAAGATATACACGTGAGAAAGTCAGGGATTTGGTAAACAATCATATTCATGAGTTTTCAGAAGGAAGATTCTCTTCTGACCTTCATTAAACGCCACAGTCGCATTTCATCTTAATCCCCCAACCAAATTAATCACGACTTATTAGCAGACAAACTTTAAGTTGGTAGTTTTCATGCTTCGATTTTGTGATGACTGAAAACTACCTAACATATTGATCTAACAGGATATTTAGATTGACTTCGTTAGAATATTTCTTATTATATGGGTTAAAGCTATATGGAGGTGTTTTATGAACTACGACCTTAAAATGAAGGTTCTTCAGTCAGGGAAATCTCAAATAGCGTTAGCTAAAGAGATTGGTATATCAGAACCCTATCTATCAAAGATTGTTAATGGCTGGATTGAACCGAAAGATGAATTAAAGACCGAGATAGCCAAAGTCCTAAACTGCAAGGTGATTGACATCTTCCCTGAGAATGGGGGACCTAAAAATGGATGAAAAGAAGGGAAAATTACGCAAACGAGATCTGGCTCTACAAGCTTTTTTTATGAAAGTGCAAGGATTAATTAAAGAACTGGAGTCGAAATATCCTGAATTGGTGTTTATAGAAGAGGCTCGAAATGGAGAATCAGGCAAAGCTAAAAACCGTGGATAAGCCAAAAACAGCAGAAGAGTCCTCTCGAAATTTTGAAGAGCATTTAAGGCTTACATGCCCGAACTGGACTGAAAGGCAGATTATAACCGCCCTTGACGATCACAGAGTTACAAACCTTAGACTTCCACCCTTAGCGGAGGCAAACTTAACGCAGGCTATAAGGGATTGGATTCAAGGTGTTACAGGGATATTCAGCAACAAACAGTTAATGGAAGAAATGGATATCCCAAGAACTAAAAAAGCACAGGTCTCAATATATCTTAACAGATTTGTTGATGAAGGGCTCATCGTAAAGGCCGGTGGTAAATATGGCAATTGGCGCAGAGTAGAAGAAGAATTAACACGGATACGGTTAAAAGAAAAAGTTGACCGTATAGTTGATGTAAAACTCCCCTTTGGCCTCAATGACATGGTGGAGATCCGGCCGGGGAATATCATTGTATTAGCAGGGTTTCCAAATGCCGGAAAGACGAGCCTTATCTTGAATATAGCTGCCAGTAACATGTACGATTTTAAGTGCCATCTCTTTTCAAGTGAAATGGGCCAGGATGAGCTCACAATGAGATTAGGCAAGTTTGAAGATGTACCCTGGGAGGACTGGGATAAATATTTACATGCTTATTCAAGGACTGAAAATTTTAGTGATGTTATCAGGCCAGGCCAGGGCAACATTAACTTTATCGATTTTATCGAAATTTCAGACGAGTTTTATAAGATTGGAGGATACCTCACAGAGATCCATAACAAACTCAATGGTGCTATTGCTATCGTAGCTCTACAAAAAAATCCCGGAACCGATGTAGCACGCGGAGGGTATGGAAGCTTAGAAAAACCACGCCTCTATATATCTATTGACCCTGGGAGGATGAAGATAGTTAAGGCCAAAAACTGGAAAGGTAAAACTAACCCTAATAAATTAGAAATGACCTTCAAATTGCATAACGGAACCGAATTTCAACAAACAAGTGCATGGCTTAAAACAGAGCCTAAAAAGAGAGGTAACTGATTGAAATTATTTGTGATAGATGGAAAAGTTAACAGAGTTAACATTAGGTTAACAAAAGTTAACAGAAAATCATGTTAACTTTCTATACATAAGTACGCGTATTAAAAAGAAAGAAAGAAACAAAGAAAGAAAATGAAAACAGGCGAGATCATCGATTTAGAGGAAGCTATACGAAAACGTGAGGCTCCTCTGATTCAAAAATACTCCTGAGAAGAGGATTACGAAAAGGTCAACAAGATTGTCCTTAGAAGAATGTGGAGGGAGAAGAAAAGGTATGCGCAAGGTTAATAAGATAATTTTGGTTAATTTTTAACGGAAGAAGGGAATAAGTGAGTAACGAAATTGTCAAAAAAAGGCTTTTTAGAGTTCCAGAGGCAGCGGCTTATTTAGGCTTGGCTCCGCGCACTATCTATAATGGGATTGCTCCTAAGAGTAAACAACCCTTCCCGGTGCGCTTTAAGAAGCAGGGTAAGGTGATTCTATTCGAGAAAAAGGACTTAGACGAGTATGTCGATAGCATCCCTTATGCTGACCAATCTGTTAACAATGCGTTAACATGATATTTGTAAATACTTATCAGTTAAGGGTTTTAGAGCCACCTTGTACGTTGATAACTTACTGCTTATTAAAGGAAAATGACACTAAAAATCAAAATCGACACCCGAGAACAACTTTCTTACAGTTTTGAAAGTCCCTCAGAAGTGGGAACCATCCCTATGGGGGATTACTCAATTTATTTTTTAGAGAACCATATTGCTATAGAGCGAAAGGAGATGCGAGCATGGCAGATTACGGCAACATAAAGGACGCTAACGGTGAAACTTTTGAGATTTTGGAATGGATTCCAAGGATGGCCAGAGAATACGGCTGGACATCAGGGGTACTTGATAAGGGTATGGCCAAGGCCATTGAGAAAGCCCGGGAAGACCCAAAGGACCCATGGGGATTTCAACAGAGTATTGTTAAATCACTGCTCTCTTATGAGGCAATGATGTTTTGCCAGGGTGTAAGGTCTTCGGAAGAGATCCATAAAGGCAGTGCTTATGAAGGTGAGGATATCAACGCTATTCGTCACTCTTATACTAAATAATTTAGCAAATTTTAGGTGTGTTTAGATAATGGTACAAGCGAAAATAGATTTTAAGCAATTAGATCGGCTATTTAGAGAAGGTAAATCGAATAAAGAAATATCTAAAATATTTAGCTGTACCCCTGGGGCAGTGTCTCAAGCCAAGAAGAAATTAAAAATCTCTGTGGTAAAAAACGTAGCCTTAGAAAATGCTCACAAAGTAGTTGATAAAAACCTTGATGCTGTTCAACAGTTACAGAAAATCAATCAAGATGCTAACGAGCTACTAGACCTTCTCATGAGGTGGAACAGAGGAGATGAGGCAGCCCTTCAGGTGTTGGAAAGCCAGGTGAGAAAGGTCCGTGTAGGCAAAACAGAAAAGTTTGTTGAAGAGTTTAAATTTAAGGACCCGCGGGAATTGGCAATAAAAGCTATGGCCGAGATACGAGGACAGCTAAACCTTCAGTTAGAGATTTTTAAAACCCTCTATGACATGGAGGCTATAGCAGAGTTTCAAAGGGAAGTTTTAAACACAATAGGAGAAATAGCATCTGATGTTAGGGACCGAATCATCCAAAGACTCAAAGAAAAATCAGCTTTACGGAGCGCTGTTTCAATCAATTGATAGGCAGTTTGAGGATAGCGAAAAAGCTCCACCATTCCATGAGTGGGTAATAAATATCACCCTGGACGGTAAGCCTTTCACTTATAAACGGCATGAATATCTTATAGAACCTTATCAAGATGATCACCTCAATCAGTCTGAAATAAAATCAACACAAATGGGTTTAACCTCCAAGGCTATGCTTCTTGCAGTTTATTTATCAAGGTATGAAAAATATCGAGGTATTTTATACTTCTTCCCATCTGCTGTTGGTGTGCAAAAGTTTTGTTCAGGACGATTTAATCCATTAATTGCCGATAATCAAGAAATCTCTTCATGGATAAGGGGTGCTGATTCTGTAACCGTAAAACAGATTTGGAATACATTTATTTATTTATTAGGCATGAACTCTAAAGAAGGACTGAAATCAACACCTGGGGATTTTGAAATCTTTGATGAATCTGATGAAGCACCGCCCAAAGCATTTGATATGGCAATAAAAAGGATGTCTCACAGTGAGATGAAAAGAATTTTAATGTTATCAAATCCAACACTTCCTGATTACGGAATAGATAAAGCCTTCCAAGAAACAGATCAAAGGTTTTGGTTACTTAAATGCCTCAAGTGTAATCATTATACAGACCTTGTTGAAACATTTCCCACTGAATCAGGCAAAGAAACCCCAACTCTTATTACCCTAAAAGATAATAAAGTAATTAGGGCCTGCGAGAAATGTAAATCAGAGCTAAATCCTTCTGTTGGCCAATGGGTAGCAAAAAAACCATCTATCACTGATAAAAGAGGCCGCCAATATAGCCAACTATATAGTCATTTCATTGATCCCGCAGAAATACTCCATGAATATAGAACCACAAATAATCTGCAAGATTTCTATAATCTTGGAATAGGCATAGCTTATGTAGAAGCTCAGAATCGGCTCAGCATTCAAGAAGTATTATCCCTATGTAGCAATGAAGGCATATCCAGTTTTGATTACGGCCCCTGCTTCATGGGTGTTGACCAGGGGAAAGATCTTCATGTGGTGATAGGCAAGAAACATCTATCAAAGGCCGGCAAGATCATTCATTTAGAAATTTATAAGGATTGGGAGGAGCTTGACCGATTAATGAGAAATTTTCATGTATCAAGGTGCGTGGTGGACGCTTTACCAGAGACACGCAATGCCCGGGCCTTTGCTGAAAGGCACAAAGGGAAAGTCTATTTGAATTACTATAACGAACATCAAAAAGGCTCGTATGCCTGGAATGAGAAGGAACTGATTGTCTCTTGCAATCGGACAGAAAGCCTTGACGCTTCCCACCGTGAAATAATGGAACAGTCAATAATTCTTCCAAAGGAATGTGAGATTACCCAAGAGTTTGCAAAGCACCTCCATAACGTTGCTAAAAAATTGGAAGAAGACGAGGAAACAGGCTCAAAGCGGTACGTTTACGTCAAGTTAGGGCCTGACCATTTTAGGCACTCTTATAATTATGAGGCAATGGCAAGACAGGCTGGATCAAATATTCTCTTCCCGGAGTTAAGGGAAGATCAAACAATAAAACTCTAAACTAAAGAAGGAGTATATGAATAAAGGGATTGAAACATCAGGATATCGAACGAGTGAAACAGTAATAGCACGCACAGGTAAAGGAAAATATGATTTTCGCAGGATGTGGGGAGGTATTGCTTGGCCTGAATTTCCAAAACCCGGGGCTGTCTGTGTTGTGGGTGAGTTTATGCCGAATAAGGAAAATGTTGGACTTGGACAGTTGGTTTTGTTGGATAAAGGGGAAGAAAAGACTATTGATGGCCTTCTCAGGGAAACCATTAATCTCAAGGATCACTATTGTGCAAAACGTTTCTATGTAGATGAACGCAATGAAGGTTGGATGGAGACATTCAAAAGGGCCGATGGGCTGACACGCTATGAAAAGGAGCATGATGATAAAAAGTTTTTCCCATATTTCAAAGGGGAATGGCTCTTAGCTTTTATTACTGAAGCGCCCCAGGCTGATAATCCAGAATTTGGGCTACAGATTGTAAGTGATTGGTTGAATGATAAAAAGCTCTTAGTAGAAAAGGGAGTAAAGGAGGCACTTGAAGCGGAGGGCGTTTTCCCTGTTACACAGGATAGGCTCAAAGAAGATATCCCACCAGTGATTAAGGCTCTGGGTTTTGTCTTGGCAGCTTACTTTAAAAAGCCCTTTAGTGGACATGAAGGACAAATCACTAACTGGGATAATCATATCAAGAAAGATAAGGATTATGGGGAATATCGAGAGGTGACAGTGTGAAGAAGGAGAGGAATATCGGCCCATGTAGGTGTTTCTCAAGCAGGAATCAATGCAAGGGGATAAAGGCAGGGTTAGGTATAGGCTTAAATCAAATATAGGCTATTTTGGGGCAGATAGAGTTTTATTTTTCTATCTTAGATCTCTGACATCTGAATACCCGCAGGGGAGCCGAGGATAACACCCTGGCTGAAGACGGATATTTCGTTTTTTATTGCATACTGTTAATCATTTATTTTGACAATCTCTATAAATGCGAGCATAGAGCTTTTATTATGTACATCATATGCCACTTGACAATTCGATCTATCACCTATCAGCACTTCTTCATATTCGACTAGATCCTTAACATGTAAAGGGCTAATTCTTATTTTAAACCTTGGCCTCATGCTTTCAACATCATAATCACCTAAAGGTATGCGGGTTTTTTTGCCAGGAGCAAGTTTGATATCATGAATTATTTCCTCAGACATTAACAAATCCCTTCATATTTTTATGGAGCACCCTCGCTTAAGGGTTATCAAAATAAAGGAAAGATCCATGGTAAGAATAGGCTTTTATGCCTCAGAAATCAAGGGAAAACAAAAGGTGCAGGGTTTACACAGGGATAAGTGAGAAAATCGAAAATTGACGGCAAAATGGCGTTATTTGCGGCTTAAAGTTAGCCTATTTGAACCGATCTCAGAATAGATGGGGGTAAGATCCTAATCGTTCTTTGAAAAGTGAATAAACGGTGCAATGATAAACCAGCTCCAAGTAGTCTGCAATTTATATTTTCCACGCTGATTTAAGTCTATCAATATATCGATCGATCTTTTTTGGTGTATATCCAGGCGAGATGGAAATTGTTACATTTCCTATACGTGATGCATTAGGGAATATTGATCGGCTGAAAGAACATTTCTGCACATTAAAGTTTTTATCTAAATGCTTTGCTTCCATGGAATGGTATTTAAGCTTAGCTCGCTTGAGCGTCAATTCATCTATTTGTTGTTGTATTGTTTTTGCCTGATTAAATTCCTCTTCGGAGTCGCAAGTTAAAAAAGAGCAAATATATTTTGGTTCTTTTTGAAGGCAAGAAATTTTATGTTCCATTAAGGCTATTTCATTCTGATTCTTACAGAAAATCAAATCTGGTGGTAAATTTACATGATCATTCTTCAAATCTGGCCAGTCTTTTGGAGCAATTACCCATGTGTATAATTTGAGATAGTGCCCCTTGCTTAAAAACCACACCCAATTTGCTTCATTTATTTGTTTATCTAGGTCCATTCTATAAAGGTCACTGTGGGCATCAAGATTGATCAAACTAAAGCATTCATTCAGTTCTCCTTTATGCACTGCTTTTTCTATATACGGAAGCGCATTATAGTGTTCTATAGTCCAGTTAGGTTTCAAATCTATACCTTTCACATATTTGATCAACCAATTGAAATCATCCTCAGGCATCCAGAAATCACATAGATTATTCAATTTTTCACGTGAGCCATATCGATTTACTGGATTTCCTAAAACACTTGTGAGTGGTGGGGATAGAAAAAAATCCATATCAATAGTGAGTGCATAGTTTTTCACAGTAGATTGTCTTATTTATAGAAGCTCCTCTGTGTTCTTTGAAAACTGATATCGTTTACTTTTTTTATCTCCCTGCAGCTGGTGGTGTCCGGCTTTGCTCAATTATGATAATCGTTTTTTCCCAGCTCTCTTTTCTTTTTTGTCTCTCAACATCTTTATTGCGTATTACTCTTCCTTGACAATCTGATTTACCATAGCCTCGACCTTTCCGCTCAATTTTAGTCACCTCTGAGCCTTCAAATGTAAGCGTATTATTGTATCTCCCGGAACCGCAATTATAGTACCATGCCTCTATTTTTAATGAAACTCCCACTTCATGGCGAGCTCCTACAATTTCCCAAGATGTTGGTTCACCGCATTTCGTAAGAACATCACGTTTAGTGTCTCCAACACTAACTAAGCCTGGGCCTCACCTGAAGTATTTTTCTCCTGAGAAAGCCATTGCGGTCCATAAGAATATAATAAGAAAAAATGTGATTGCTAATCTCTTTTTCATAACTTTGGCTCCTCTTCTCTTTTTTGGCTGAATGATTTTTCTTTTAACTCTTAATTTAAACTGAAGTTCGGAAACCACAAAACCCCACCTCTCTATGTGAGAAATGGGGTTCAATTTAGATCATAGCACCCTCGATTAAGGGTTATTTTTAATGTTCTTTGGAAATTAAATAGGTGTCTTTTTTGTAGGCGGCTCAGATTGCTTTTTTTCCAATTCTTGTAGTCTCATCCTTTCTCGCAATCTTTGACGTAACTTCTCGGCGTATAGATTCACGAGCTTCTCTCTCGTTGATTCCGCGTTCTCCTGTTTCTCTGATACCTCTTGAATTCTTTTAGCTTTTCGATATTCTTCTAAGCTTATTACTTGCATGGAGTCCGCTGCCCCTTCTTTGGATATGTTGAGCTCCATTTTTACAAGGTTAGAATAGCATTTGAGGCCTGAAATGCAACGAAAAAAGGAAAAATGAATGATTACTTACATGGGTATAGGAGATCGTTGAAATTTGAGCGGGAAATGGCGTTATTTATGGGGTGTGAAGAGCAGATTGGGGTAGTTAACTGCTCCGATTAGTAACGTTGGCGTTACCGACTTTTAATTGGTTCAGTTTAACTGAACTGGTTAGGCTATTTTAGGGTATATAGGGACCTATTTTTTAATCTTTATTGTTCTTTGAAAAGCGTAACCAGAATTTCCACATTGGTATTTTTTCGACATAATCTAATGCATAAAATGATGGTAAATCAAAACCAATTCTTTTTAGAACCTTATAATATTCATCTGCAGAGCAAGGTTCTGGACTATCAATACAACCATTCAACATGTCCAAGACAATCTGACATCTTTTTGACCTATCAAAATATGGCTGACTCACACAATTATGTTCAATTTCTCTAAAAGCAGTATATATTTCTTTATTGATATGGGCGTTGTTTTCTCTGCTAATCAAGATATCATCAATAATTAGTGCAATGGAAATGAGCAAAACACATAATAAAAATAGTACACCAAGGCTTTTTGAAATACTGACCATTATTTTGACATACCCCCCAGATGGCTTCTTATTTGTAAGGAAAAAATAAGCCATTTAAGGCTTAAAAAGCAACGAAAAAGATAGCGTGAAGAGGGTTAGGGGTAAAGGAGAAAAGCGAAATTAAAGCCGATTTGGCGTTATTTGGGCCTTAAAGTTATTGAAGAAAAGTTAATTTTTTTTAGCCCAAAATTTTCTCAATATACCAATGCAAATTAGAGCAACGCCTAAAGCTATCCCGAGCTTAGAGGGATCCGGATAATAAATAGTCCGAGGGCCTGAGCCTACTAAACCCTGATAGTCAAAACTGAGAAGGTGAAACACCATCATAATAGGCCCAATGACAAAACAGATTATGTCAAAAAATCTACTTATGAATTTTTTCATTCTTTTCATATTTTTTAAGAAGGTCCTGGATGGCTTCTTCAAGGAGTTGATTTATTCGCATGCCCTTTTGAGCAGCAAGTACCTTGAGAGATATTAATAAGTCATTTTTTACAGTAGTATTTATGTAACTTTTTTCAGGGGGTTCAGCCATTTAGTATCTCCCGTAAATGAATAAAATCATAGTTGATAAGTTGAAGTCAACAAAAAACTTGACATTTGTTTTTATAGTTGATAGGTTGATAACAACATTACAACTACTCAACCTCTAAACCGTAAGCAAGTGACAACTAAAACAAAAAATAGACCGTTCAGATACCTCATTGAGGCGACTCATGGGGCGGCTTGCTTGCGGGCCGAGAGTAAATCTGAGCGGTTTTCTATTCTATAGGAAAGGAGGTTATGAGAGGATTAGATAAACAAACTCACGGGATAGGTAGCCGATAATACCGAAAAGGGCTTTTTGAGCCCCTGCCCGTGGGTAAATTTGGCCTAAAGGCCAGGGAGGGAGCCATGACAAAAACACATTGTGAAATAGCCAGCGATATGGACATAGAAGATATAATGGCTATACACAAAAAAACAGATGAGTCATGCAATAAGGAAACCACAAAGCTTGATTTTGGTTTATTTGAAGAAGTTTATAATGAATCTACCATGATCCTGCAAAGCTTAGAAACCCTTTGCAGAGGTTTCATTGATGCAGACGAAAGGCTGATAAAGGGATTACCCGATTTAGCGCTTGTAAATATCTCTCACGGCCAGGATGCAATGAAAAGAATATGGAATAAGGCCGTAGAAGAGCAAATTACAATACAAAAAATGAAAGAAGCCCCTGAAACCGATTTACCAGCGGCCAGCTCATAAGGATCGGCCAGGGGCTTAACAGGTAGCATTAAAGCTACCATAAGGAGGGATAATATCATGAACGAGGATAAAAAAGAAACCATAAAAAATAATGGCAGGCTAAAGGTAAGCCGGAAAATCATTGACTTGATAAAGGGCTTACGAACATTGACTGATATAGACGATTGTTACTGGTTACTGCAACACCTCAGCATTTTAGCCAGGTTGATTGATGATATCGCCTCAGATGATGTTGAATATGATATACCTAACGTGAGTATTGCCAGCCTCACTTTTTACCAACAATGGCTTATCGCAAAGGTTGAAGATGTACTCAAGGCCCAAGATGATATCATCGGGGCGCTAAAAAGAATTGTTTATAATGCAGAAGAAGCTGCAGGAATTCCCTTTAACCATAAGAATCTTGAAGTGAATGAGAGAAAACTCGTAGCATTGACAAGTCTGAAAAATGTTTTTAATTCTGATTTCGGAGGCTCAATATCGAATTATGAGGGTCTCAAGGCATGGGCCTTGACCTACAATTTTGATTTTGAGGCAGCAAAAAAAATGCTCGGGGCAGAAGAAATCTCCAGGGAAGGGGGAGGTTAATCATGAGCTTCATTTTCAAGAGAGGAAAAACCAAAAAAAAAGGAGGCTAATCATGGCAATCTTAGAGCAATGTCCAACATGCCACATGAAGCAGGCCACAAAGAATAAACTGTGTGTCAAATGTGGCGAAGATATGGATAAGGCGAAGCGATCCAAAAAAGTCAAGTATTGGATACATTACAGGCTACCAGGGGGAAAACAGAAATGGGAGCTCATAGGCAATTCCATTGAAGCAGCCAGGGATGAACAGAATGAAAGGAGAAAGCAAAAGAGAAGAAATGAAATAATCCCTAATTCCAAAATCACCTTTAAAGAGTTATCAGAATGGTATCTTGATATTGAAGAAGTCAAGGGAAAGGCTTCTTATAGACAGATGGGATACAGGGTAAAGCTGCTCGATAAGGAAATCGGGGATAGACTTGTAACTCACATTCTGCCAGTTGATCTTCAAAACTATAGAGAAAAGAGGAAAAAGAAGGGCTTAGCTCCTGCCACTATTGACGATGAGATAACACAAGCCAAAATGATAGTTAAGAAGGCCTGGGAAAACAAAAAGGTAAGCGCGAATACCTTACACACATTCTTGTCTATAAAAAACTTACTAAAAAGCAACGCTAATGCACGGGACGAGATATACACAAAGGAGCAATTTGATAAGCTCATAAATCACAAGCATTGCTCACAATACCTTAAAGGAATCCTGGCTACTGCCTTTTATACAGGAATGAGGAAAGGTGAGATCTTAAACCTGACCCGGGATAAGGTAGATTTGAATAATAGGCGTATCAAGTTAGAGGCCATAGATACCAAAACAGGGGAACCGAGAACCTGCCCTATCTGTAATGAACTATATCATGTCTTGAAAAAGATACCAAGGGCGCTGCACGACCCTCATGTATTTCTCTATAACGGTAAGCCAATTAAGGGTATCAAGACAACCTTTAAGACCCTCTGTGAAAAGGCAAAGGTCCCCTATGGCAGGAAGGTAAAAGGCGGTTTAACCTTCCACGACCTCCGGCACTCTTTTAATACCTATATGAGAAAGGCCGGGGTAGACAAGGAAGTAATAAAGGCAATAACAGGCCATAGCACCGACTCAATGTTCACCAGGTACAACAAGATTGACAGAGATGATATTGACCAGGCAGTAGAAAAGTTAGAGGTTTTTTTAAATGGAAACTAAAGTGTTAACCAAAACGTTAACCACGAATCCTCAAAAGTGGTGGAGATGAGGGGAATCGAACCCCTGACCTGTACGTTGCGAACGTACCGCTCTCCCATCTGAGCTACATCCCCACGGTCATTACAGAAATTCTACAACATATTTACAATAAAGAGACTTTAATGAAAACTAATCTATGCTATCCATATAAGTTAATGGAATGTTGGAATAATGGAATATTGGTTATGTAATGTGCCATTTTTTTCTTTTGGATTCAAGCCTAAATAAAAAACAAAGAAGAATTTCTGTAGCTTTCTTTATAGATTTTTTCGTTTAATTTGATGGATGCCATCCAGCGGGAAAGAGCAGGAAAGC
>Ga0307378_10006913_pt1 | contig 15375 bp, 10 predicted proteins | sample UN1MG_FD_202238 | JGI IMG/M metagenome (GOLD analysis project Ga0307378, IMG submission 202238) | Soil microbial communities from Risofladan, Vaasa, Finland - UN-1 | ecosystem: Environmental > Terrestrial > Soil > Coastal area > Acid sulfate soil | place: Finland: Risofladan, Vaasa | collected...
CGGATGAAGATCGACGACAACGGGAGCGAAGCCTGCCTCATCCGCGTGGACGATCCCGGCGGTGCCTTCACCAAGGTCGCCGAGCGCTTCATGGGCGAAGCCATCAAGTTTCCCCCGGGCATCCATTCAACCGCGATCATCGGCGAGAACGTGACCCTCGGCAAGAACCTGGTGATCCGCCCTTACGTCGTGATCGAAGACGGAGCGATCATCGGCGACGATACGGTGATCTATCCTCACTGCTACGTCGGCCACGACACACGGATCGGGGCCAACTGCCTGCTGTATCCCGGTGTGAAGATCCGCGAGCGCATCAGCATCGGCAACGGCGTGATCATTCACAGCGGCGCCGTGATCGGCAGCGATGGATTCGGATTCACCACGGTCAACGGCGTACACCAGAAGATTCCGCAGATGGGCACGGTGGAGATCGAGGACGACGTCGAGATCGGCGCCAACGTGACCGTCGACCGAGCCCGGTTCAGCAAAACCCACATCGGCAAGGGCACGAAGATCGACAACCTGGTGCAGATCGCCCACAACGTCTGGGTGGGGCAGCGCTGCGTGATCATCGGGCAGTCGGGCATTGCCGGCAGCAGCAGGATCGGCAACAACGTGGTTCTGGCGGGCCAGGCCGGAATCGACGGCCACCTGGAAGTGGGCGACAACGTGATAATCACCGGCAGGGCCGGCGTCACCAAGAACATCCCGTCGAACAAGACGGTTTCCGGTTTCCCCGCCCAGGATCACGACAAGCAGCGACGCGAGCACATCCACCTCCGTAGGCTGCCCGAATACTGCAACAGGATCAAAAACCTCGAAGAAAGGCTGTCGAGACTTGAAGAAACTGCAGCGAACGATTGAGCACGAAGTTGAGTTCACCGGGATCGGAATCAACTCCGGCGAGCCGGCCACCATCAGGATCAAGCCGGCCGAACCCAACACCGGCATCACTTTCGTCCGCATCGATCTTCCCGGCAAGCCCGAGGTGCCCGCGCGGATCGAGAACGCCGGGACGCGCCCGTTCCGCACGTCATTGCTGAAGGATGGCGTTGAGGTGCAGATGGTGGAGCACCTGATGGCCGCGTTTGCGGGGATGGACATCCACAACGCGATCGTGGAGATCAACAGCCCCGAGATTCCGAACGCCGACGGCAGTGCGAAGGTTTTCCACGATCTGCTGCAGAAGGCGAGCGCCGTCGAGCAGCCGCACCCGCGGCCGCAATGCACGATCAGCGATCCCGTCTCGGTTCGCGACGGCGACTCGTCCATCACTGCCCTGCCCGGCGAGCAGGGGCTCACCGTTTCCTACACGCTGAGCTATCCCTCGCCGTTCATCGGCACGCAGCACTATCAGGTGAAAGTGACCGCCCCCACTTTCGGCCTCGAAATCGCCCCCGCACGCACATTCGTGATGGCCAACGAAGTGCAGGAGCTCAAGCTTCGCGGCCTCGGGCGCGGGGCCAACTACAAGAACATGCTGGTGGTCGACAGCGCCGGCGTGATCGACAACGAACTGCGCTTCAAGGACGAGTTCGTCCGGCACAAGATTCTCGATATCATTGGCGACCTATATCTGCTGGGGGCACAACTGAACGCCTACATCGTGGCGGTGCGATCCGGTCACGCGCTCAACCGCAAGCTGGTTGAGCAGCTCCGCCGGCTGATGGAAAGCGAACGCGGCACGCGGATGGTCGAGCATTTCGACATCCGTGAGGTGATGCAGATCCTCCCCCACCGCTACCCGTTCCTGCTGGTTGATCGCGTGCTTGAGCTCGAGGGCGACCGCCGCGCCGTCGGCATCAAGAACCTCACCTTCAACGAGGAGTTCTTCCAAGGCCACTGGCCCGGCCAGCCCGTGATGCCCGGCGTCCTCCAGATCGAGGCGATGGCCCAGCTTGCCGGCTTCCTCCTCCTGCGCAAGTACGAGGGAGGCAAGAAGCTCGCCTTCCTCTTCTCCATCGACAAAGCCAAGCTGCGCCGGCCCGTCATCCCCGGAGACCAGCTCCTGCTCGAAGCCGAGAGCATCAGGTTCAAGCACCGTATCGCGCACGTGGCCGTCAAGGCGTCCGTCGACGGCGAGCTCGCGTCTGAAGCTGAGATCAAGTTCATGATCGTGGATTCCACCTGATCTCGACGGATTGCTCCCGATCATCCAAGGACCACAGAAAGCTGCGAGAAACCGCAAAGGAATGAGCATTCATCCAACTGCCATCATCGATAAGCGGGCACAACTGGATTCGGGCGTTTCCGTTGGCGCGTACAGCACCATCGGCCCGGACGTGAAGATCGGCAAGGATACCGATATCGGCTCGCACGTCGTCATCACCGGGCATACGACCATCGGCCAGCGCAACCGCATCCACCCCTTCTCGTTCATCGGCACCGACCCGCAAGACATCAACTATCACGGCGAGGACACACGGCTGATCGTGGGCGACGACAACGTCATCCGCGAGTACGTGACGATGGCGGTGGCAACCACGAAGTACGAGCGGTTGACGCGCGTGGGCAACTCGAACATGATCATGTCGTACTGCCACATCGCCCACGACTGCGAGATCGGCAACGGCACCACGATGGCCAACGCCCTCAACATGGGCGGGCACGTGAAGATCGAGGACGGTGCGGTGATCGGCGGGATCGTCGGCATCCACCAGTTCGTCACGGTCGGCAGGTTCGCATTCATCGGCGGGCTGAGCCGCATCACGCAGGACGTGCCGCCGTTCCTGGTCACCGAAGGCAATCACGCCCGGGCACGCTGCGTGAACACCGTCGGCCTGAAGCGCAACAACTTCGACGACGACCGCGTGCAGGCCATCGAAGACGCTTTCCGCTTGCTGTACCTGTCGGACCGCCCCTTCAACGAAAACCTCGACGAGTTGGAGCGCCGCCAAGGGCTGACTGACGATGTGCAGTATCTGATCAGGTTCGTGCGGAACGCCGCCGTGGGCTTCAACTGCCGGGCTCGCGAAGCGATCCGGCAGAAGAAGCGGTAGGGACCGACAGGCTGCCGGGAGGACGCAACAATGGCAGAGGAGGGGGGAACTGCCAGGAATCATCAACAGCCAGTGCTCAAGGCAATTAGGCCACAGGCAACCATCAACCGACAACAACCGAAAATGACCGATGGCTGACGGCCAACCAACGGACGACGGCCAGTCGTCCGAGCCCTGAGTCTCCCGTTCAGGGCTTTCACGCCCCGGAAGCAAACCTCGCCACTCTGCACACAATTTTCCACATGCTGAATCCCAAACGCTGATTTCCTGCAATCCGTACGCTGAACGTCGCATGCCACGTGCCCACCCGTGCTGCGCGCCGATTCCGGCGTGCTGACCCGGCTGTGAAATGCAGCAGAATGACGGAAGGTTCGCCGGCGAACCCGCAGCGTCTGCCGATGCAGAGGCAGCTCGTAAGTGTTTTCGCAGCAACACGTTACATCATCTTAGGGGAAAACCCATGCCGTTCTGGCACGCGGTTTGCTTATCTCCGGATGCACCAGAAAATCAGGAAAAAACGGAAAATTCCTTTCCGCGCTGTTCCGAAACTGAGTTTGTGTGGCATTTCAGCGCGGGTGTGGCGCGCAATGCGGTAGCCTGGTGCTAGAAACATCTGTGGTTGCGAAGAGCCGCGGAGGAATTCGAATGGCGAAGCTGAAAACAGGACTGTGGAAAGGAATCTGTGTGGTACTGGCGGTTCCTGCCCTGATGGCGCTGGCAATGCCCGTGCGAGCCTTGATGCTCGATGGGAATCCTGATCAACGGATCGTTGCGTCGCCCGAGACCGCTGTCATCGAAGGGACCGTCAGCTCGTTTGGCTCGGTTCCCCTGCCCAGCGTCACGGTCACCGGCACGGACGAGAACGGCACGGTGGCCGCGATGGCTCAGACGGATGCGAACGGGCGCTATGTGCTTGAGATTCCCGCCACTGCCGAGAATGTGACGGTAACTCCGCAGGGCGGCGGGCCCGCCGAAGTGGAGATTGCTGCCGGCGGAACGACTCAACTGAACGCCACCGTCCCGCCATCGGAGATCGTTGGTGATTCATCGACGCCCGGTTGGTGGTCGGGCCTGAGCACAACGAGCAAGGCCGCCATCATCGGCATTCCCGCTGCGGCCGCGGTTGCCGGCGGCGGCGTAGCCATCGAAAACAACAATAGCAGCAGCAGCGAGGCCCCACGGCCCGCCAGCCCTGTGGCTCCGTAACGATTCGTGTTGAGTCATGCCGCCGGGATGGCGGCATCACCCAAGTCTCCGGGAGGTATTCATGGTTCTCAGGCAGAGCTGCTTTCTGCTTCCGGTCGTTCTGTTCGTCATCGGGTGCGGTAGGACGACCGGTACGTTCACGGTTCCCCCGAGCGACGATGGACGCAGCCTGGCTGTCATACAGCAGATATCGGAGAGCCTTCCCAACGAAGACTACAAGCTCGGGCCGGGCGACATCATCGAGATCAAGGTCTACGGAATCAAGGATCTGCAGGCTACAGTGCGGATTCCGGAGTCCGGCAGCTTTGATTTCCCGCTGGTGGGCAGCGTCCGGGCCGCGGGAGTGTCGGCTCCCCAGGTTGAGAAGCAGATCGCCAAGGTTCTCAACGAACGGTACGTCAACGAGGCCAACGTAACGGTCTTCGTCAAGGAGTTCAACAGCTATCGGATTTCGGTGGTGGGGGCCGTCAGCAAGCCGGGCACGGTTGTGCTGAAAAAGGGCACTTGCACGCTGGTTGACGCACTGGCCGAAGCCGGCGGCCTCACCGATACTGCCGGCAGGGAAGTCTACGTTACCACGGCCGACGCCTCGGGCAAGCGGCAGACCACGCAGGTTGACCTGAACCCGCTGCTGGAAGGCGGCGACCTGAGCCTGAATCTGTCGTTGCGGCCGGGCGACTCCATCTACGTGCCGTCGAGCGGCTACGTGTTCATCACCGGCTACGTAAAGACGCCCGGTGCGTACCCGCTCCGCAAGGACATGACGGCCTTACAGGCGGTCGGAACGGCGGGCGACTTCATCGATACCGCATCGCACCGCGTCCGGGTCATTCGACGAACCTCCCCCACTCAAGTTCAAGTCGAGAAGATCGATCTCGCCGATGTTTCCGCGGGCAAGCGCCCCGATCTCCTCCTTCTGAAATCTGATGTCGTGGAAGCCGAGCCGAGCTACTGGAAGGTGCCCGTCTACGGGACCTTCAACTTCATCAAGAGCGTTTTCGGCGTCGGCACCTCACTGAGATAACACAACGCGCCTGGGAGGGCCACATGACGAGCAACTCCACTCCCGCTGACATTCTTTCATCGCAGCAATCATCCGACACGGTGTCGTCGGCCATGCAGCAGATTCATGGCCTTGCGAGGATGATCTGGAAACGCCGCTGGTCGGCGCTCACGTTCCTGCTGCTGGTCATGACGATTGTGTCGGTCTACACCTTCTCGGAAAAACCCGTCTACAAGGCCACCACGCTGCTGCGGATTAACAAGGACGACCTGAAAGTGCTGTCGATGCAGGAATTCGTGGCGGCTGATGAAAACACGGACGAGTTGATCAAGACGGAGGTGGAAGTATTGCACAGCCGCAATCTGGCGGAGAAGGTGGCGGACGTGTTGAACCTTGCGGCGGACGCCGACTTCCAGTGCGAGCTGCAGCCGGGATTCCCGTATTCCATGGCGGCCCATCTGCGCGGCAGCGGGCCTCGCGAGAACCTCACCGACGAGCAGCGCAGGGACGCGGTAGTCGAACGGCTGCTGGGCATGCTCAACGTCGACCCCATCCGGGGAAGCAGGCTGGTAAAACTGAGTACCTATTCGCACAGCAACAAGCTGGCCGCCGAGATCGCAAACACCTGGGCCGACATCTACATCCGCAAGAGCGTGGAGAAGAAGCTCGATGCGTCTCGCTATGCCGGCCAGATGCTCACCAGGCAGATCGCGGAGCAGAAGGCTCACGTGGAAGACGCCGAGCGCAAGCTGCACACCTATACACGGGAGCAGGGAATTTATTCGTTCGACGACATGAAGGCAAACGTCAACCAGCGGCTGACGGAGCTCAACAGCCTGCTCACTGCCGCCGAGGCGGATCGGATCGCCAAACAGGTGGCGTATGAGTCGATAAAGGCGAATCCACGAAGCACCCGCGCGGCCATGGCCGATCCAGTTGTGCAACGGCTGGGTGAAGAAGTGGTGAAGCTGGAGGCGGAGTACTCCGATCTTCTGAAAGTCTACAAGCCGGAATTCCCCGACTGCCAGCGGCTGCGTGCCCGCATCGAGCGGATTGAGGCAGCGATCAGCCAGCACGCAGACAGCTACGTGCAGGCGACGGCCGTGGAGTACACCGCGGCGGTTCAGCGGGTCGACGCCCTGAAGAAAGAGCTCGCAGCCCGGCAGGAAGAGGCGGTGAAGCTGCAGGACGCGGCAGTCGACTACAACATCCTCAACCGCGAGCTGGACACGAGCACCGAGCACCTGCAGTCGCTGCTGTCCCGCAGCAAGGAAGCCATCTCCTCGATGCAGATCAAGGCGTCGAAGGTGAGCGTGGTGGATCCGGCCCGTGTGCCGGCGCAGCCGTACTCGCCGCGCAAGGCCCTCAACCTCGCTCTGGCGCTGATCGTGGGCACCGCGCTGGCCTGCGGGTCATGCGTGATGCTCGAATACATGGATACCAGCGTGCGAACACCCGAAGACGTCGAGCGGGACGTCGGCGAGTCGCTGCTCGGCGTCGTGCCCGAAATCGAAGAGGAGGACGAAGTGGGCGCGGACAACAAGGACCTGATCTGCCACCTGGATACGAAATCGACTATCTCGGAGGCGTACCGCGCGATCCGCACCAGCCTGGCGTTTGCGTCCGCGAAGGGCGAGGCGCGCAACATCGTGATCTCGAGCGCGATGCCCGGCGAAGGCAAGACGATCACCGCGATCAACATCGCCACCGTGCTGGGGCAGATGGGTGAGAACGTGCTGCTGATCGACGCCGACATGCGCCGGCCCCGGCTGCACCGCTCGCTGCGCCTGCCGAACAATCGCGGCCTCAGCACCTATCTTGTAGGCCGGTGCAACCTCCCCGACGTCGTCACGCCCACGTGCATTCCGAACGTCGACGTGATCGTGTCCGGGCCGATGCCTCCGAACCCCTCCGAGCTGATCAATTCCGACAGGATGGGCCAGCTCATGGAGGAATGCAAGAAGAATTACGACCGCGCGATCATCGATACGCCGCCGGTGATGGCGGTGACTGACAGCCGCCTGGCGGCCGCGAAGGCCGACGGCTTGATCCACGTGATCCACGCGGGCCGGACCGACAAGAAGTGCGCCCGCCTTGCCAAGCGTCATTTCGACAGCGTGGGGGCCAACGTGATCGGTGCCGTGCTCAACAACGTCGAGTCGGACCACGAGAGTTCGTACTATTACTACCGCCGCGCCTACGAGAATTGATCGCCGCCGGGGAGCGGCCATCGGAGAAGCGCGTGCTACCGCCACGGGATGAAAATCCAGGTTTCTGCGATATCCACTGCCATCTCCTCCCGGGCATCGACGACGGACCGGAGAGCGCAGACGTGTCGCTCGTGATGTGCAGGAAGGCCGCGGCCGACGGAATCGGCACGATCGTGGCCACGCCGCACTTCAACGACCGTTTCCAGCCCGCGCTCGAAACGGTAGCCGATGCCATCCGCAAGCTGAACGACGAGCTGGCCGTCGGCGGTGTGCCGGTGAACGTCCTCGCCGGGGCCGACGTGGCCGCGACCGCAGGCCTGGGCGAGCTGGTTCTGGACCGCCCGTGGCTGACCATCGGCGGCCAAGGCAAGTATATGCTGCTGGAACCGCCCGTGCAGGTGATGCCCACCTGGCTGAACGACCTGATCTTCGACCTGCGCACCAGCGGCATCAGCGTGATCATTACCCACCCGGAGCGGAACGCCGAAGTGCAGGAGAATCCCAACGCCGTGCTGCCGATGGTGCAGTCGGGCGTGCTGGTCCAGATCACGGCAGACAGCCTTCTGGGCACGTTCGGCCCGGAGATACAGCACTGCGCGGTTTCGCTGCTCAAGATGAACGCGGTGCATTTCATCGCCACCGATGCCCATTCGGCAGACTATCGGTGCCCGCGCCTGGCGGAAGCCGCGGAAAAGGCGCGCAAATACCTGGGCGATGACGCCATCAGGCTGGTTCGCGACAATCCATATGCGGTCGTGCGCGGCGAGGCGGTCTACGTGCCAGACCCCGAGCCGCTGCGATCGTGGTTCGGCCGGATACTCGCTGGTTCATGAGGCGTGCTCGCGGTGTTCCGCGATTGCCGGTCCTGATGATCCATCCCGGAGGTTCGTATGCCTGAGTTGTGCAAACGATGCAAAAAGCCGTTTGAGCCGTCTTCCAGCAGCTTCCTGAAGATATGCCCGGCCTGCGAGGAAGAACGGCTGCGGCACTATGGGTCGGCGTCACGAGCGTCGTTGCACGTGCTCGACGGCCTGATCGAGCTGCTTGCGATATTCCTGATCGCGTTCACGCCGATCGCGTTCGGTGCCACGGAGCGGTGGTCCAAGCTGATAGCCGAGACCACCGTGTTCACCATGTGCGCCCTGTGGCTGTTCAAGGGGATCCTCAGGCACAAACTGGCGTTCGTAAAGAGCCCGCTGAATCTGCTGGTGGCGGGGTTCATCGCGGTGGCGTGCCTGCAGTTGGTGCCGCTGCCGAAGGTGCTGGCGTCGCGGCTGGCACCGGCGGCTGTGTCGGAGCGAACGGGTACGCTGCCGGGCGCGAACCGCTCGGCGGAATCGGCGATCGGGACGCCTTCCGAGTCGGCGGCTCCCGTTGTTGTGGCGGGCAGCCAGGCCGCACCGCGGTGCATCTCGGTCAACAGGGCCGCGGGCAGGTCCATGCTGTTCCTCATCGTGAGCTACGCCGTTGCCTTCATCGTCATGATCAACGTGATCCGGCGGCGATCGCAGATCGCGCGGCTGGTCACTGCGGTGGTGGTGGTTGGATTCATCGTGGCGATGATCGGCATCCTGGGCCAGGCGGCGCCGAACGGCAAGATAATGTGGTTCCGCGATCCGCCGTCGGGTGCGATCAGCTTCGGGCCATTCGTGAACCGCAACCATTTTGCCGGCTACATGGTGATGGCGGTGCTGGTGGCACTGGGGATGCTGATCGGTACGCGCAACCGCGAGAAGCGGATCCTGCTGGGGTTCGTAACGGCCGTGATGATGGCGTCGGTCCTGGTTTCGGCATCGCGCGGCGGGGCGTTCAGCCTGGTGGTGGGCGGGATCTCGTTCGGCCTGATGATGATCTCGGTCCGCTCGGCCCGCCGCAACATGGCGCCGGTCGGCGTTGTGTGCGGCCTTGCTGTAGTCGCGGCGGTGGCATTGGGAATTCAGCCGCTGCTGTCGCGTGCCGCGGGGCTTGCCGCTCCGGCGGGCGAAGAATATCGCCTGGGCGTGTGGAAGGATGCAACCAGGATCGTCTCGGATTTCCCCGTCCTCGGTGTGGGGCTGGGAGGGTTCCGCTCGATCTTCCCCATGTACAAGACACTGCCCGTGCAGCTTACGTTTACGCACGTGGAAAACGACTACCTCCAACTCCTCGTGGAAATGGGAATCGTGGGACTCGGCATCGGGTTGGCGTTCATCGGGCTCATTGTCCGCTATGTGATCAAGAGCCTGACGCTGAAACGCAGCACGTACGCGAGGGGGATCATCATCGGGCTGTCGGCTGCTGCGACGGCGATGCTGGTGCACAGCATGTTCGACTTCAACCTGCACGTGCCGTCGAACGGGCTGCTGTTTGCGCTGATCCTGGGGCTGCTGGTGGTGTTGAGTAGCCTGCACTTGTCGAGATCGCCGTCGAAGGTTTCGTGGATCGGGCGGCCGGCGGAGCGAATCCTCAAGGGCGAGTCGGTGGTGGCCCCGGGGATGCTGGGAGCGTTCGCGGTGGCGATGGCGTGCCTGTGCCTGCTGGCGTACTGCGCGGCTGGCCGGGCAAACAGTTTCCTCGCACAGCGCGAACTGGATGCAGTGGAACAGCAGGCGCTGCAGTTCGTGAAGGGTGAGGGCAGCTTCAACGCCGTCGATGGCATCCAGCGTGTGCAAACGGCGCTCAAGCGCGACAGCGAAAACGGCGAGTGGCGCTTCCGGGCCGGCATCTTCTACCAGAGCCTGGCACAGATCAAGCAGCGCTCGGCGGAATCGTCGAACCGAAGCGGCTGGCAGTACCTGTACAATCCGGCCATTAACGAGTTCCGCAAGGCAACCCAACTCGACAGGTTCAACGGCTACTATCAGGCGTCGCTCGCGATAGCACAGGGGGAGTCGGGCGACGTGGAAGGGGCCGATCGGTCCTTCCGAATGGCGCTGAAGCTGGACCCGACAAGTGCGTATGCATCGCGCAAGTATGGCGAGATGATGTGGGAAATGGATCGCGAGACGGCCCAGCGGGCGTTCCGCCTGTCGCTCGGGCTCGACCCGCACTACACGAAGGCGGCCCTCACGCGGCTGCTGCAGAAGACCAGGGATGTTGCCGAGCTCGCCCGATGCGTGCCCGACAGCAACGAGGCCCAGTTCGAATACGCGACGTTCCTGAGCACCAACCACGTGCCCGAGGAATCGGAGCGGGTGCTGCTGGGGCTGCTGCCGAAGCTGGAGTCGGATCCGTCCATGCGGCCGTTGGCGGCTCGGGCGTTCTTCGGGCTCGGGCAGATCAGGCAGGAGCGCGGCGCCGAGCAGGACGCTATGGCGTATTTCCTCAAGGCAGTGTCGCTTGAGCCTGGCGAGTGCGCGTACTATGAGGAACTCGGCTACGCGTGCCTGAGGCAGAAGCGATACGACGAGGCGAAGCGATTCATGGAACAACGCCTTCGGATGGGCACGTCCACCGATGGCAACGTGTTCCTGGCACTGGCGGAAATCTACGAGAACGTCGGCCCGATCGACAGGGCCAACAAGTATTACCACAAGGCGCTGGAAGCGTTCCCCGCCTCGTGGAACGTCTCGCGCACGAAAGCGATGCAGGGCATCCAGAGGACAACCGAGCAATGACCATCGCGGCGACGAGCAGTCGACCAAGGGATCTCGGCGGGCCGGCGGAGTACGCAGCCGTATTCGGTCCGGGGGCGCGGTACGCCATTCTGATGGCGGGAGCCGTCGCCACCGCGCTGGCGCTGATAGTGCTCGGCGTGTATGGGCCGCTGGTGATCCTGGGCATTGCCGGTGCGGTGGCGGTGATGGCGAGGCCGGAGATCGGCTTGTATGCGGTGCTCGCCGCGCTCGTGCTGCCCATCCCCATCAGGGCCGGGCCAATGGTGCTGTATCCGCACGACTTCGCGGCCCTGCTCACGATCACATCGATCTATACGGCAGCGCTGCGGCGCCGGGATCTCGAGCTTCCCAGCGGCCTGTACATGGTACCGGCCGTTGCGCTGCTCGCCGTGCAACTGCTGTCGATGCTGAACGCCGGCAACCTCCGTGTTGCCGCTACCGAAGTGGTTCAGCAGGCCTACCTGCTGCTGGCGGCGCCCGTGGCGTACTACCTGCTGCTGCGAGATGAGCGCGTCCTCCGGCGAGCCACGAAGTTCTTCATCGGCCTGATCACGGCAGAAGCTGTTCTTGCCAGCATGCAGTTCTGCCTGGCGTTGGCCGGCAACCACACCTTGAACGTGCTGTTCGCGTTCGGTCGGAAGTTTCCCATGACGGGCGAGCGGGCATTCGGAACGATCGGCCCTACGGTCGGGCTGTTGCTGGCGGCGTCGGCCGTGTTGTGGCTGAACCAGCGTGTGCCGTGGGCGTGGAAGGCCGCCATGGTATGCTTGCACACGTTTGCTGTGTTTGCCACTGGCAGCCGTACCGCGATGGTGGTGATGTTGATTGCACTGGTGTTCTACGGGCTGTTTGCCAGGAAAAAGGCGCTGAGCCTGAAGCTGCTGGTCCCGATGCTGGCGGGTTTGCTGTTGTTCGTGGGAGTGATGGGGGTGAGCCGGTTCTCAACGGCCCTGATTCACCCGAGCGACAGCCGTTACCGCATGCCGATCGACAGAAAGGCGTTGGCGGCAGTACCGCGGCACCCGTTTATCGGGCACGGGCCGAAGGCGTCGGCCGACTTGAGTGTTTCCATATTCGGGGCCGTGAAGATTGGCGTGGAGAACGAATATGTCTCCTGCCTGTACAACAACGGCGTCGTTGGGCTTGCGGCGCTGCTGCTGCTGGGCGCCGTTCCGGTGTTGGGCAGCGTGTACCTCAGCAGGCGGAATTGCCCTGCCGGCCAGACTTCGGCCGCGATGGCGGCGATCATCGTGAGCCTGTTCGCGGCCGGATTGGCGGGGTGCTTCTTTGAGGGCAGCCTCGGGCAGTGGTTCGCGATCTTCTATGCCGCCATGCTGGCGGCAGCCGTTATCAGCACTCGAGCCGCTCCCGCAGCTTCGTAATGGAGCGGCAATCACGTTGCTCGCGGGCGGCACGCTGATTTGTGAAAGCAGCGCATGTACAGAAAGCTGTTCAGGAACTGCAGCACGGTATCCATCGGCTTGATCGTCAGCCGGCTGTCGGGGGTGGTCAAGCTGGCGATCGTGGCGTCGATCTTCGGTACCGGCGACGCGATGGACTCGTTCCTCGTGGCGATGGCGATTCCGACGGCCGTGCTGACGATCGCGGGCGAGGGGATATACGTGGCGGCGGTGAGGCTGATCTCGCGCCACCGAGGGCCCGCCGGGGACGGTGGGGGCTCCATCAGCAACGATGGTTGGGCGGAGATCAGCTCGCTGTTCAATTTCTCGGTTGCGGGTATTGCCGCCTTCTCGGCAGCGTACTGGGTGTTCTCGCCCGCAATCATCAGCCTGGTGGCTCCGGGGTTCAGCGAACAGAAGCTGGCCCAGGCAGACATGCTGGCCCGGTGCCTGGCGCCGGTTGCGATACTGACCGCAGTGCAAAACGTGCTGCACGCCATTCTGCACGTGCACGACCGGTTCGCCGTGCCGGCGCTGAAGTTTCTGATATTCAGCACGGTTGCGATTGTCGTCGTGCTGGCCCTGCACAGCCGGCTCGGTATTGCGGCCTACGCCCTGGGTGACGTGATGGGCGAGCTGACGTGCTGCTTCGTGTGCTACCTGGCGGTCAAGCGGATCGGGGGCCGGTACGCCTGGGCGTGGCGGCGCGGCCGCAGCCTGCGCGAGAGCATCAGGATGGGTGTCCCGACGATGGCCGGAGCGGGCGTACTGCAAGTCACCCCGATCACCGACCGAATGTTCGCGTCGGGCCTGGCGGCCGGCAGCATCTCCGCACTCGGCTACGGATTGCAGCTGCTGATGGTGCCGCTGTCGTTCGTGCGGACCATCGTGGACGTGGGCTTCCCCGAGATAGCGAACATATTCCATAAGCCGCCGGCCGAGCGTGACGAGCCGCTGCGCCAGGCGGTGCGGGTGAGTTTCACCATGCTTGCGGTGGCCGCGGTTCCAGCCGCGGTTGTGCTGCTGATCTGGCGCCGGATGCTGATCGCGCTGCTGCTGGAACGCGGGCAGTTCGATGCCGTATCGGCGGAGGCCACGGCGATCGCCGTTTTCTTCTATTCGTTTGCACTGATCCCGATGGTGGCGCGATACTTCATGACGAGGCTGTCGCAGTCGTTCGGCGACTCGCTGACGCCGCTGCCGGCGGCGGTGATCTCGGCGGCGAGCAACATCGCCCTGAATCTCCTGCTGGTGCCGGTGATGGGGCACGCGGCGATTCCGGTGTCGCTGTCGGTGGGCACCGCCCTGGGTGCGGCTGTATTGTACGCGCAACTCCGGAGAAAGGTCGACGTGCTGCGCAAAGCGGGGATCGAGAGCATAGCGGTGCGAACCATTGCTGCCGGTGCCGTGATGTTTGCTGTGTACGCGGCTGCCGAGCGGCTGTCGGGCTCGACTATCGCGGCCGGCTGCGCGGCCGCAGCGGCGTACGGAGCCGGGCTGATGATGGCAGGCGTGGTGCGGCCGCAATACTTGCTGCGGATCGCATCGTTCCCGATTCTGGCGCGGGGCAAGGCTTCCGTCTGACAGGCAGGCAATCGTGTATAACGACGTTCATCGCATAACCGAGCTGCAGGCGACCACCGCGGGGAAGATCGCGAGCGTGGTTGTCAACCCGTGCTTGTGGGCGATCGTGTGCTACCGGCTCGGCCACTGGTTGTGGAAGAACGACGTGATGCTGCTGCCGCGACTGCTGTCGGCGGTGGCACGAGTGCTGACGGGCATCGAGATCGCCCCGTCGGCCAGCATCGGGGCGGGGCTGCTGATCGTGCATGGCAGCGGTGTAGCCATCGAAGCCGGCGCCCGGATCGGCGCCCGCGTTACGATCTACCAGGGCGTCGGGATCGGCAGGCGATACGGCGACCACGCGTACGACGGACTCCCCACGATCGGCGATGACGTGCAGATTTTCGCCGGAGCCAAGATTCTGGGGCCGGTCACGATCGGTAACCGCTCGCGCGTGGGAGCCAACGCCGTCGTGATCCGATCGTTTCCGGACGATACAACGATCGCGGGCGTGCCGGCGCACTCGGTGGCCAGGACAGATGCGTCTACCACCACTACCGCGGCCGAGGGCACGCTGGCCGTGACGGGCGGCGTCCGCCAGCCGCAGCCGTTGCAGGCCGGCGCCTACGCATTCCAGCGAAACGAAGCGACGCCATAGACGTCATCGAGCGGGAAAACCGTTATGAGCATCACCGTGCTGCACGTTACCGAAGCCTGCCGGATCGCCGGCACCGAGCGGTCGCTGCTGATGCTCCTGGATCACACGGACCGGGCGGAATTCGAGCATATCGTGATCTGCCGCGGGGCCGGCGGCCTCGCCGAGGAAGTGGCACGCCGGAACGTGCGGATGGCCGTCATCCCCCGGTTCGGCAAGCTCGACCCGATCGCCGTCATCCGGTTCGTGCACCTGCTCACGAAGGTCAAGCCGGACGTCGTGCACATCTGCGGCGGCCGGTTGGAGGCGATCGCCGCCCGCGTGATGGGTATGCCCGTGGTCGAGCGCAAGAACGTAGCGCGAAACGAGTTCTACCGGCCGCTGTTCGGTTACCGGTGGGCGGACCTGCTGCTGAATCGCTTCGTGAACGCATCGATCGTGCCGGCCGCCGCGCTGGAATCGTACTACCGCGGGCGAGGTTATCGCCGGGCCGACATCCGCGTGATCTACAACGGCGTCGAGCCGGCTCCGCCGAGGACTCCCGATGATTTGGCTGCGAAACGGGCCGAGCTCGGCCTGCGAAGCAGCGACTTCGTGGTGGCGTTCGCGGGCAGGCTGCAACCCGTGAAGGGTATCGACGTGTTGCTGCGTGCGATCGCAAGCCTGCCGGACAGCGTTCGGTGCGTCATCGCGGGCGACGGACCGCACAGGGCGGAATATGAGATCCTCGCGGGCAAGCTTGG
>Ga0307378_10006914_pt1 | contig 15374 bp, 13 predicted proteins | sample UN1MG_FD_202238 | JGI IMG/M metagenome (GOLD analysis project Ga0307378, IMG submission 202238) | Soil microbial communities from Risofladan, Vaasa, Finland - UN-1 | ecosystem: Environmental > Terrestrial > Soil > Coastal area > Acid sulfate soil | place: Finland: Risofladan, Vaasa | collected...
GCTCGAGTTTGTTCTTGAAGATCCGCGCCGCCGGCTGGCCGTCGTAGCGGGTGATGACGACCGCGCGCACGTCCAGGTCCCACTGGCGCAGGTCGTCAATCAGTTTCAGGACATCCACGTCGTAGGTAATGCCGAAGTCGGCCCGCAACTTTTTGCGTTCGATGTCGCCGGCCCAGATGCAGAGGAGGAGGTCGGCCTGGTCCTTGAGTTTCTGAAGCAGCCGCATCTTCACGTTCGGATCGAAGCCGGGCAGGACGCGCGAGGCGTGATAGTCAAAAAGCAGTTTCCCCCCGAACTCCAGGTACAGTTTGTCGTCGAACCGGCCGACGCGCTCCAGGATCGCCTCGGTCTGCTGCTCCAGGTACTTGGCGTTGTCGAAACCGACGGCCCGGCGCGGTGCCGCAAAGGGCTGGGGCGAAACCTCAGCGGGCGCGCCGGAAGCGGCGCTTGAACGATCGCTCACGTCAAATCCCCTAATGCGTACACCGACAGCCTCATAGTGGCGCGCCGTCTGCCGACTGTCAACACTTCTCGTCGCGGCGAGGCCAAAATGCTTGACAACCGACGGCGATTTGAAAAGATACTCGCCCCGGCAACGGGAAACCCGAACCCAGCCCAAAGGAGCAGGCCGTGGCCGCAAAACTCAAAGGCAAAGCGTGCGTCGGACAGTCGGGCGGACCGACCGCCGTCATCAACCAGACCCTCGCCGGCATCGTCCAGGAGGCTCGCCGCCACAAGGAGATTACGGCCCTGCTGGGCGCGCGGCACGGGGTCCAGGGGATCTTCGCCGACGACTTTCTGAACCTCTTCAAGGTGGCCCCGAAGCGCCTGGAGGCGGTCGCGCAGACGCCGGGGGCGGCCCTCGGCAGCGTCCGTCACAAGCCCAAACCCGAGGATTGCCAGCGCCTGTTCGAACAGTTCAAGAAAAACGGTGTCCGGTACTTTTTCTACATCGGCGGGGACGATTCGGCCCTGGCCGCCCACCTCGTCAACCAGGCGGCGGCGAGGGAGGACTACGAACTGCGGATCTTCCACGTCCCGAAGACGATTGACAACAACCTCATGGAGAACGACCACACGCCGGGCTTCGGCAGCGCCGCGCGGTTCGTCGCCAGCGCGGTCCGCGGCGACGACCTCGACAACCGCAGCATCCCCGGCGTCAAGGTGGACGTCATCATGGGCCGCGACGCCGGCTGGCTCGCCGCCTCGGCCATGCTGGCACGCCGCAAGCACGGCGACGGGCCGCATCTTATCTACCTGCCCGAGACGCCGTTCACCATCGAGAAGTTCACCGCCGACGTCGGCAAGGCGGTCCAGAAGTTCGGCCGGTGCGTCGTCGCCGTCAGCGAAGGCATCCGCGATGCGCAAGGCAACCTCTGGGCCGCCATCGCCGGCGAGCGACTCTTCGAGGCACTCAAGGACGATCAGAAAAACATCCTCGGCAAGCCGAAGAAGGACGCCTTCGGACACCATCAACTCTCGGGCACCGGCGTCCTGGCGGATTACCTGACGGCACGCATCAAGGAAACGATGGACGTCGGCCGCGTGCGCGGCGACACGTTCGGATACCTCCAGCGTTCGTTCCCGGGCTTGGCGAGCAAGCCCGACGCGCGCGAGGCTCGCTTGGTCGGCCGCGACGCCGTCAAGGCGGCCTGCAAAGGAAACGTGGACGGTTCCATCGCCATCAAGCGGGAGAAGGGCCGGGCGTACAAAGTCCACACGGAGGTCGTGGCGCTGGAAGCGGTGGCCGGCAAGAACCGCGAGGTGCCGAAGGAATACATCAGCGCCGACGGCAACGACATCCTCGAATCCTTCCGCGCCTACTGCCTGCCGCTCGTCGGCGAGTTGCCGGAAACCGCGCTCCTGGAGTAACGCGGAACGCGGAAGTTAAAATGCGGAATTACGGCCTGATGGCAGTAGCAGGTCTTATAACACGCCCTTGGTTGAAGGCGTGCCGCGAACGCGCGGGTCGCGAGCGACGGCCGCCCGCAGGGCGCGGGCCAGGGCTTTGAACACCGCCTCGGCGATATGGTGATCGTTCTCGCCATACAGGGCGCGGACGTGGAGCGTCATCTTGGCGTGCGTGGCCAGCGCCTGAAGGAAGTCGCGCACGAGTTCCGTCTCAAACTCCCCCACACGCTCGCCCGGAAACTCCACCTGGTACACCAGGTACGGCCTCCCCGAAAGGTCGAGCGAGACCTGGGCGAGGGCCTCGTCCATCGGCACGGCGGCGCAGCCGAAGCGCGCAATCCCCTCCTTCGACCCAAGCGCCTCGGCCAGGGCCTGGCCCAGACAAATGCCGATGTCTTCGACCGTGTGGTGCGGGTCCACCTCGGTGTCGCCCGCCGCCTTGACCGCAAGGTCGAAGCCGGCGTGGCGCGCCAGGAGCGCGAGCATGTGATTGAGGAAGCCGACGGGCGACTCGATCTCCGCCCCGCCCCGGCCGTCGAGGTCGAGGTCCAGGGCGATCCGGGTTTCCTTCGTCTCGCGCCGGACGCGGGCGGAACGTTTCTTGGCGGCGGGGCTCACGCGCGATTCTCCTTCCTGCATGCCTCCAGGGCCGCAAGCAACCGGTCGTTCTCCTCCGGCGTGCCGACGGTGATGCGGAGTTTGTCAGCGAGTCGCGGCCCCTTCCAGTATCGGATAAGGATGCCGCGCGCCTTCAGGTCTTCGTAGCAGCCCTCGGCGTCGCCGCCCGGAACGCGAGCCAGGAGGAAGTTCGCCTCGGAGGGCGTGACGCTAAAGCCCATCGCGGCAAGGCGAGACGCAAGGCGCTCGCGTTCGGCACGGACCTTTTCGACGTTGGCGCGCATGGCGGCCTCATCTTCGAGGGCGGCGGCGGCGAGTTCAATCGAGACCGCGTCGCAGTTGTACGAATCCTTGACCTTCGCGAGGCCCGCGATGAGCGGCTCCGGACCGACCGCGAAACCGAACCGCAGGCCCGCCAGGCTGTAGGACTTCGAGAGGGAGCGCAGCACGAGGACATTCGGCTTCGCCTTGAGGACCGGGATGCCGCTGCCCGGGCCGAAGTCCGCGTACGCCTCGTCCACCACGACGACGCCCTTGAAGCGGTCGGCGAGGCGGGCGATGTCGGGCGGCTCGGTCCAGACGCCGGTCGGCGCGTTCGGGTTGCAGAGGAAAAGGAGGCGGGCCTTCGCTTCCGCGAGCGCGTCGGCCGGGAGTGAAAAACCGTCCGGACTCGCAACCTCGATCGTGCGAGCCCCTTGAACCGCCGCCAACACGGGATAGAGCGAGTACGTCGGCACGGGATAGGCGATGGCGTCCCCTTCCCCGACGAAAGCGGTGACGGCCATGCGCAGGAGTTCGTCGCTGCCGTTGGCGCAGAGGACCTGTCGGCGGCGGACATCGAATCGGCGTGCGACGAGGTCGCGCACCCGGTCGGCCATCGGGTCGGGGTACTTGCGCAGGCGCTCGGGGTCGAGCGTGCGCAGGGCCGCCAGGATGCGCGGGCTCGGCGGATAGGGGTTCTCGTTGGTGTTGAGTTTGGTGACGGCGGCGTCGCCCTGCGGCTGTTCGCCGGGGGTGTAGGCGGTCATCGCTTCGATATTCTTGCGAAAATAACTCATCTGAAGACTCGCGCTCCCCGTTGGGTCGCGGCTAACCGTTGCGTTTGAGTCGTTTGCGGACGCTTTCCGCGTGGGCGGAGAGGCCCTCGACCTCGGCCATTCGGCAGACGTCGTCCGAATCGGCGGCAAGGGCGGCGCGGTCGTACTCGACGACGCTCATCGGGCGGAGGAAGTCGTTGGCCGTCAGCCCGCTCGCCCATCTCGCCGTGCCGCCGGTCGGCAGGGTGTGGCTCGGCCCGGCGACGTAATCGCCGACGGCCACGGGCGTGTATCGGCCGATGAAGACGGCGCCCGCGGCTCGCACGCCGCGCAAGGCCGCCTCGGCGTCGTCCATCTGGATTTCCAGGTGTTCCGGCGCAAGAGCGTTGGCCGTCTCGACCGCCGCATCGCGGTCGGCCACGAGGACGACGGCCGAGTATTTCTCGAGCGCCGCGCGCGTGGGCTCGGCCCGCGCCAGGCCCGCCGTTTGGCGCTCGACTTCGGCCGCGACCTCGCCGGCCAGTCGCTCGTCGGGCGTCACCAGGATGGCCGATCCGGGGTCGTGCTCGGCCTGGCTGAGCATGTCGGCCGCAATGAGCCCTGCGTCGGCCGAGGAGTCGGCCAGGATGACCACTTCGCTCGGGCCGGCGAAACTGTCAATGCCGACGCGGCCGAAGACGAGTTTCTTCGCCAGTTGCACGTACAGGTTGCCCGGGCCGACGATCTTCTCCACGGGGCGCACGGTCTCTGTGCCGTAGGCAAAGGCGGCGACGGCCTGCACACCGCCCATGCGATAGACTTCCTCGACGCCGACGACACGGCAGACGGCGAGAACCGCCGGGTGGATGTCGCCCCCGGCCGACGGAGGACATGCGACCGTCACTTCCGGAACGCCCGCCTCGAGCGCCGGCACGGCCGTCATCAGAACGGTCGAAGGGTAGAACGCCTTGGCGCCGGGCACGTAGGCACCGACGCGAGCGAGCGGCCGATAGACGAGGCGCAGGGTGCGGCCGTCCTTCACCAGGGCCTTGCGTTCGCGCGCCAGGATGTGCCGCTGGAACCGCCGCACCGATTCGCGGATGCGCGTGACGGTTTCGCGGAACTCCGGCGGCACGGACTCATAGGCGGCCTCGATGGCCGATTCCGGCACGCGCAGGGTGTCGGGGGTGACGTCGGCGCGGTCGAACTTGCGGGTCCATTCGCAGACGGCCTCGTCGCCGCGGGCGCGGACGTCGTCGAGGACGCGGCGGACGCTGGTCTCGGCGTCGGCGAGCGCCCCGCCGGAAATCATGCCTTGCTCGATGCTGAGCGTCTCGCGCAGGGCTTCGACAGCGGCGCGGCCGGCCGGGTTTCTGGCGTCAATGCGGCGTATCACGGCCCATCTCCCCGCGTTTAGAGGTGCCCAAGGGGCGATTATAGGCGGCCGAAAGGCCGAATCAACAGGAAAGGGGCCGGCCGAAGCAAGCCGCTCGTAGCAGATCAGCCAACCCACCCGGGCTGGGCCTTGAGCACCTCGACCATGGCGATGAGGTTCTCGGGCGGGACGTCGGCCGGAACGCCGTGCGACGGGGAAAAGACGTAGCCCCCGTTGCGGCCGGCCTGGAGCAGACGGGCCGTCGCTTCGCGGACCTCGGCGGGCGTCCCGAACGGAAGCACCTTCTGGACGCTCATCCCGCCGTGGAACGCCAGGCGGCCGTGGTATTGCCGCTTGATGGCAAAGACGTCCATGACCTCGGGCTGAAACGGGTTGAAGACGTTCAAGCCTATCTCGATGAGGTCGTCGAACAGTTCCACAACACATCCGCAGGAGTGCAGGAAGACGTACTTGCCCGCCTCGCGGACGGGGGCGAACATGCGGGCCAGCCGCGGCTTGAAGAAGTGCCGCCAGTGCTTCAGGCCCATAATCAGGCCCGTCTGCATGCCGTAGTCGTCGCCGAAGTAAACCGCATCCAGGGGGAACTCGAGCGCCTTGCGGACCTGGATGAGGTTGTGCTCGACGATGGCGTCCAGAAGGTCCTCGACGAACTCGGGGCGTTCGGCCATGTCCATGAGGAGGTCCGTCAGTCCGCGCATCGTCCACGCCCGCTCGTAGAGTGAGAAACCCAGCGTGTACCGCCTGAAGCGGTCGGGCTGCGCCTCCAGCGCGGCCGGGATGTGGGCGTAGAAGGCATCGGCCCCGGCATCGGGCCAAACGTACCCGGCCAGGTCTTCCGGCCGGCGGATCGGCCAGGAGCACGGCGTCCCGATGTCCTTGTCAATGCTGCGGTCCCACACGACGCCGTACGCGTCGCGATAGAGATTGTTCCCGATGGGCTCAAAGCCCCTGAAGGAAGCCTCCACATCCACGAAATGGGGTGCGAGGAAGTCGGAAAGGTCCTCCACGCCCAGGTGGAGCCGGAGGCGTTCGGCGGCGCGCTCGGTCGGGCCCCAGGCCCAGGGGACGTAGGGCGGCGGCCGAAACTCCAGGGCTTCGATAATCACCTCGCGTCGGGTAAGAACCGTTGCCTCCTCGTTTGATGGCAGACGGCAGGGCTTCCGCGCGTTCGCGCGGGGCGCCGCCTACACGCACTCGCCGGTCGAGAAATCGTAGCGCCAGTTCCAGTCGGCCGGCTTCCAATCCACCAGGTCCTGGGGCTTGAAGAAGAGGGCGAGTTCCTTTTCGGCGGCCTCCGGCGAATCGCTTCCATGGACCAGGTTGAAACGGTTCGACACGCCGAAATCGCCGCGGACGGTTCCCGGCTCGGCGTCCGGTCCGAAGGTGGCGCCGAGCATCTTGCGGACGGCGGCGACGGCCCCCTTCCCTTCCAGGCACACGAGGACCGACGGGCCGCTTGTCATAAAGCGGATGAGCGGCTCGTAAAACGGTTTGCCCTTGTGCGAAGCGTACTGCCGCTCGGCGGTCGCCCGGTCTATCACAGCCATCTTCAGAGCCACGAGTTTCAGGCCCTTGGCCTCGAAGCGCCCGAGGATGCGGCCGACGAGGCCGCGATGCAAGGCGTCGGGTTTCAGGATGACGAGGGTGCGTTCCAAGGCGAATCTCCTTTGGTTCCGGGCGGCTCGTGGCACGGGATGCGAAGCGCCGCCAGGACGCTCAGCGCCGCCGCGGCGGCCCCGACGAAAAAGGTCCACTGGTAGCCGGCGAATTTCCACAGCAATCCGCCGACCAGCGGCATGAGGACCGCCGCGACGTGGTTCATCGCCACGCCCATGCTCAGCGTAGGCGTATGCTCGCTCGGCGGCGCGATCCGGTTCACATAGGTTGTCAGCGCCATGCTGAAGACCATAAACCCCCCGTTGACGACGTACAGAGCATAGAGCACCAACTTGTCGTGAATGACGGCGTAACCGACGAAGAACAGGGTAAGGCAGGCGAAGTAGAAGACCAGGGCCCGCCGTTCACCGATCCGGTCTATCAGCCGCCCCACGCCCGGGGCCGCCACCCAGGCAACCGCCTGAATGGCAATCCAGAGGATCAGCATCGTCTTGATGTCGGTGCCATACATTCGTACCAGCATGAAGCCGGCAAAGGCAACAAAGATTTGCTTGCGCCAGCCGTCCAGGAAGTTCAGGAGGTAATAGAGGCCGTACCGGCGCCGGAAGACGAGGCGGGGCCCCGGCGTCTTGATGGCGCGAGGGATGCCGAGACAGGCGGCGGCAGCGAGGAGTCCCGCCGCACCCGCTAGGAGAAACAGAGGCCGAATCGTCACACCCGCCAGGCTCAGAAGCAGCGCGGCCAGGAGGCCCAGCGCCGAGCCGGCGGCGGCGGCGGCCTGCATCTGGCCCAGGCGACGACCCGCGCGCCCCGGCTCCGCCAGCGCAAGGGCCATGGAGTTCGGCAGCGGCATCCAGACGTGGAGGCCCTGGCTCCAGACAAGGCTTACGAGGACAAGCCAGAGGTAGTCGTGGACGAAAGCGTACCCGCCGATGCCGAGACCGAAGAGCGCGAGCATGGCGGCGGCGAGAAGCGGCTCGGCAAAGCCCGCCAGGACGGCCAGCACTCCGAGCGCCACAATGCCGCACGTCTCGCGCGCCGTTTCCAGCAGGCCCTGCTCGAATCCGCTCAGCCCCATCTCATCCGCGACGAAATTGGAGTTCACGCCGAGTTGGAGCGACATCGTGAACCCGGCGGCCGCGACGGCCAGGCCGAGGAACACCAGACCCCGCCGCCGGAGAGACGGTTGCAACCCCGCGGGCGGTTTGGCGACAGGTTGGGAAGAGCCGGGCATGGGTTCGGTTGAGGCTCCAGAATCGCGACGGCCAACAGCAAACGACAATGACCAAGCGCATGCGGCCTCAGCCGAGCCCCTCGAAGAGCGCCGTCGAGAGATACCGCTCGCCGCAACTGGGAAGGATGACGATGAGGAGTTTGTCGGCCATCTCCTTGCGTCCGGCGACTTTGTTGGCGGCGGCGAGGGCGGCCCCGCTGGAGATTCCGACGAGCAGCCCCTCTTCCCTGGCCGCACGCCGGGCCCACTCGAATGCCTCCTCGTCCTCGACGCGGATGACTTCGTCCACCAGGTCCATCCGCAGCACTTTGGGGACGAAGCCGGCGCCGATGCCCTGGATGGCATGCGGGCCCGCTTTGCCGCCCGATAGGACGGGGCTCCGGGCGGGCTCGACGGCGACGGCGCGGAAGGAGGGTTTGCGGCTCTTGATGGCGTCGGCGACGCCGGTGATCGTGCCACCCGTCCCCACGCCCGCCACCAGGACGTCCGCCTGACCGTCGGTGTCGCGCCAGATCTCTTCGGCGGTGGTGCGGCGATGGATGTCGGGGTTGGCGGGATTCTCAAACTGGTTGGGCATGAAGGCGTCACCGACCTCAGCCACCAGAGCGTCGGCGCGCTCGATGGCGCCGGGCATGCCCCGCTCGGCAGGGGTCAGGACGAGTTCGGCCCCGAGGGCCTTCAGCAGCCGCCGGCGCTCCACGCTCATGCTCTCGGGCATCGTCAGGATGAGGCGGCGCCCCTTGGCGGCGCAGACAAAGGCCAGGGCGATGCCCGTGTTGCCGCTCGTCGGCTCGACGATGGTCGTCTTGGGTCCGAGGCGTCCGTCGCGTTCGGCGGCCTCGATCATCGCCAGACCGATGCGGTCCTTGACGCTCGAGAGGGGGTTCAGGAACTCCAGTTTCGCATAGACCCGGGCCGGCGGGCGGATGAGGCGATGGAGGCGCACCAGGGGCGTGCGGCCGATGGTGGCGCTGATGGTCTCGAAGAGCGCTGCCACCGTTGTGCCTCCTTGAAAGGCCCTCGACACGCAAGCAAACGGCCTGGCGCACCAGTCTAGGAATCGGGGCGGAGCAAGTCAAGGCAACGGCCCCCGCCGACCGATAAAGAGAAAGGCGGTGCCGCACCCAGCCCGTTCAAGGCGCCGCAGGAAAGAGGATACGCGCGATGTGGAAACCGTTGGAAACGTTGGCACGGCACCTGGTGGACGACCGCCGTCGGCACCGGCGGCGCCGGAAAACGTACAACGCGACCATCCGCGACGATCAGGAACGCGTGGTCTTCCGCGGCAGCGTGAAGGACATTTCGCGCGGCGGGGCGAAACTCGAAGGCCTGCCGATGAGCCACGGACTGTGCGAAGGCCAGAAGGTGCTCGTGGATTTCCTCCTGCTGCCGGCCGACCACCAGATGCGGGCCCAGTGGGCGACGTTCCCCGGATGGGTCTCGCGCGTCGAGGAAAGCGGCGACCAGTTCGTCGCGGCGGTAAAGTTCGAGCATCCCGTGGCCGAGTAGCAAGTGCAGTACGAAACAGCGCCCCAACCGCTCGTATACCCCTCTTTCCCGGCGGCTCCTTGCGGCTTGATACCGCCGCGGCCCGACCGTAGAATGAGTCAATCGAGCCCCAAGGAGCGTCGTCGGCACCATGTGGGAATACACGGAAAAGGTCAAAGAGCACTTCCTCCACCCGCGGCACGTCGGGGAAATCGCCAACCCGACGGTCGATGCGACGGTCGGGAACATTACGTGCGGCGACGCGCTGCGGCTGATGCTCAAGTTGGATAAGAGCGGCCGGATCGCCGACGCCAAGTTTCAGACGTTCGGCTGCGCCAGCGCCATCGCCTCCAGCGACGTGCTTGTTGACCTGGTGCTCGGCAAGACGCTGGAGGAGGCGTCGCGCATCACGAACGACGACATCGCCCGGTCGCTGGGCGGCCTGCCCGAGGAGAAGATGCACTGCTCCGTAATGGGCATGGAGGCGCTCCAGAAGGCCATCGCGAAGCACCGCGGCCGACCGTTCGAACTCGAAGAGGAAGGCCAGATCGTCTGCCGGTGCTTCGGCGTCACCGATAAACTCATCGAGAAGGTCGTGCGGGAACACGACCTGAAGACGGTCGAGGAAGTGACGCATTACACGAAGGCGGGGGGCGGCTGCCAGGGATGCCATCCCCAGATTGAGGCCATCATCGCCCGGGTCCGCGGCTCTAAGCCCCTTGCCGCACCCGCCGCCCCGGCGGCCGCCAAACCCATGACCAACATCGAGCGCATCCGCCGCGTCGAGGAAGTCATGGAAAAGGAAATCCGCCCCATGCTCCAGGCGGACGGCGGCGACATCGACCTGGTGGACGTGGACGGCCGGAAAGTCGAAGTCGCCTTCCGCGGCCACTGCGCCTGGTGCCGCGTCCGGGACTTCACCCTCAAGGGCGCCGTCGAAGCCAAACTGCGGGAACTCGTGGACCCGCAAATTGTGGTGGAGGACGTCGGCGGCCGGCTGCCTCAGCCCTGAACCGCAGGAACACGCGCGATGAGCAAGGTCATCTACCTCGACAACAACGCGACGACGGCCGTGGCCCCCGAGGTCCGAGAGGCCATGGAACCGTTCCTCACCACGCTCTACGGCAACCCGTCGAGCATCCATACGTTCGGCGGGCAGGTGGCCCATCACATCGAGGAAGCCCGCCAGCGCGTGGCCGAACTCCTGGGCGCCCACCCGACGGAAATCATTTTCACCTCGTGCGGCACGGAGAGCGACTCGACGGCCATCCGCAGCGCCCTGGCCGTGGCCCCGAGCCGGCGCCACATCATCACGACGCGCGTCGAGCATCCCGCCGTGCGGAACCTGTGTCTTGCGCTGGCCAAGGAAGGCCCCGGCGGCGGGTATCGCCTCACGGAACTGCCCGTGGACGCCGAGGGGATGCTGAACATCGCCGACTTCGGCAACGCGCTCGACGATGACACCGCCCTCGCCACCGTCATGTGGGCGAACAACGAGACGGGCGTCCTTTTCCCCATCGAGGACTTGGGCGCGCTGGCCCGCGCGCGCGGCATCCTGTTTCACACCGACGCCGTCCAGGCCATCGGCAAGGTGCCTATCAACCTGGCAGACCTGCCGGTGGACATGCTGAGCCTTTCCGGCCACAAGTTGCACGCGCCCAAGGGCATCGGGGCCCTCTACGTCCGCCGGGGGACGCGGTTCAGTCCGTTCCTGGTGGGCGGCCACCAGGAGCGGAACCGCCGTGGAGGGACCGAGGCCGTCCCTTCAATCGTCGCGCTGGGCAAAGCGGCCGAACTCGCCAAACAGCGGATGAACGACGAGCAGACGCGTGTCCGCCGCCTCCGCGACCGCCTCGAAAAGGGCTTGATGGCCAACTGCCCCGGGGCACGCCTCAACGGCCATCCGACCGCCCGCCTCCCCAACACCACCAACATCAGTTTCGAGTACGTCGAGGGCGAAGCGATCCTCCTGATGCTCGACCAGCACGGCATCTGCGCCTCCAGCGGCAGCGCGTGCACGACCGGCAGCCTCGAACCGAGCCACGTCCTGCGGGCCATGGGCGTGCCGTTTACGGCGGCGCACGGCTCGGTGCGGTTCAGCCTCAGCGTCTATAGCACCGAGCAGGAGATAGACCGGGTGATCGAGGTGCTGCCTCCGATCATCCGCCGGCTGCGCGAGATTTCGCCGTTCGGGCGGGACCAACTCGCCCAGGCCAAACCGTAAGCCCGTGCGCCCCGAGGCGCGGCGGTTGTTTTCCCTTGCGTGCCCCTGCCCCGCCGCCTATAGTGCCTCCGGCCGCATCCGGCCTGCCTCGATGAACATTCGGTCAATCGGAGCGACGCATGAACCGCCGACAACTCTCCCTCGTGCTGGGCGTCTGGGCGATAGCGGCGGCGCTGGCCGCCGCGGGGTGCGGGCCTGCCGCCGAACGCTTCAACAAGTTCCCTCCCGCCGAACGCCTCCTGGTCCTCGAGATGCAAGGTCCCGTTCGCGGCGCCCCGGCCGCCGCCCAGGCCCTCCTCGAAAGCGACAGCCCGCTGTACCGTGCGTCGGCGGCTCAACTGCTTGCCGCCTGGGCGGCCGTCGGCGACCCCTACATCGTCCTCCCCGCCGTCACGCATGCCGACCCGCTCGTCCGGGCCATCGCTCAGCGGACCTATATCGAACACAATGCCGAGGGCGTGGCCCCGCTGGCGGTGGGCGGCACACTGATTGAAGTCCCGCCCAGCGTTCTGGAAGCCCTGGCCGAACTCAAGGACTCGCAGGGCATGCCCGACCTCGGTCAGCAAATCAGCCTCGCCCGCGACGCCCTGCGGGCGCATCTGGCGGCGGGGGAGTGGGAGGCGGCACTTGCGGCCGACCTCCTGGCCCGCATCTGCGACGCCGGGGCGCGGCGGAGCGTCGGCACGCTGGCCGAATCGGCCCGCCCGGAGGTTCGCGCCAAGGCCGCTATCGCCTCTGTCCGCGACAGTATGGGAATGGGACCGACCCTCCTCCCCACCCTCTACGAAAAAGGGACCGCCGCCCGCCGGGCCGTCATGGTCGCTCTGGTCTACAGGCCCGACGCGCGATTGAGCCGCCTGGTGGCGCGCGGCCTGAACGATGCGGACGAGACCGTCCGCCGCAACGCCATCCGCGCCGCGGGGAACCTGGGCGCAGCAGCGCCGCTCGAACCCCTGGCCGAAAACCTCAAGAGCCGATCCGACGAGACGCTCGACACCCTCCGGGCGCTGGGGGCGATCGGCCAACCCGCCGCCCCCGTCCTCCGCCGGTACCTCCTCGCCAGGCCACCCGCCGACGACCTCCTGGTCGAAGCGCTGCTGGCCTACGGCCCGCAGGCCGACCGCGACGACATCCCCTGGATCGCCGAGCACTTGAAGTCCCCGAGCAAGTACGTGCGGTCGGCGTCGGCGTCGGCGCTGGGCTGCATCGGCCATCCCGCCGCCCAAGCCGCCCTCATGCTCGCCGCCGAGGACCCCGAGCCGCTCGTCCGCGCCACGGTCGCGCGGTCGCTGGGCGAGATCGGCACGACCTACGCCGGCCGTCAACTCGTGCGGATGCTCGAGGACCCCTCCGCCCTGGTGCGGTCGCTGGCGGCGTGGGGGCTCGGCCAATCGCGATACCCCGAGGCCGTCGCGCAACTCGCCGACATGGCTCGGACGACGGCCACGGCAACGGAAGTGCCCCTGCGCGCCGGACGGGTGTACGGCCGGCCGGAGCAGGCCGCCGTCGAGGCGCTCGGCCGAATCGGCACGCCCGAGGCCTTGGCCGCGCTCCTGGAAGCGCTGGAGTCGCCCTCCTGGCTTCTCCGCGCTAGCGCAGCCCAGGCGCTCGGCGAAGCCCACGCCGACACCCCGGACATCCGCGCCGCACTCGAAAAGCATCTCGAAGACCCGGTCAACCTGGTCCGCGCCTGGGCGCTGCTGGCGCTGAAGACGATCGGGGAGAAGCCCCCGCAAGCACCTGCCCAGATGCTTTAGGGCCGGTGGGCCGTTCCACCTCCTGGCAAGGGCACAAACTTCTTTATACCGTCGGCCTGCGCGCCGATATAATGAGGAGAGACGCACGACGCCCCGCCCCGGCCTGCGGCCCGGGCGACTACGCGGGGATGGGTTATCCGCATGGCTACGCTGATTCACGTCACGCACGAAGCGCGCGAAAAGATGGGCGGCATCGGGGCCGTCCTCGAAGGCCTCCTGACGGCCCGCGCGTACCAGTCGGCGGTGCGCCGGACGATCCTCCTGGGCGCCGCCTCGCTCCCCCTCGCTGAGCCGCCCGCCGACCTTCTCTCGGTCGCCCATCCGCCGGACGCCCCCGGACCGCACGAACCCATCGCCCCGCGCCTGGCGGAGGCCTTCGCGCGGATCGAGGCCTCGTACGGCGTGCGGCTGCTGGTCGGCCGGCGGGAGATTACCGACCCCTTCGCCACGCGCCGCGCCGCCGTCGAACTGGTGCTGATGGACGTCCGCGACGCGCATCCCGAACCCACCAATTGTCTCAAGCGCGACCTGTGGGAAGCCTACGGACTGGAGAGCAATCGCTTCGAGGGCGACTGGAGTTACGAGGAATGGGTCCGCCTGGCGGCGCCGGCGCTGGAGACAATCGAGGCGCTCCTCGACGGCCGGACCGACCGGGCCGCACTCCTCAGCCACGAGTTCATGGGCCTGCCGGCGCTCCTGGCGGCACGGCTGCGGATGCCCGACCTACGGACGGTTTACTGGGCCCACGAGGTGCCGCCCGTCCGCGACCTCATTGAACAGCGCGCCGAACAGCGCCTGGTCTTCCACGATGCAATCCGGACGCCCGACGGCCGCCGGCCGTACGAGCAATTGTTCCGCCGGGGCGGCGACTTCAAGCACGCCCTCGTCAGCCGCGCCTACCGCGCCCATCGCGTCTTCGCCGTCAGCGACCGCGTCGCCCAGGAACTGGCGCTGGTAGCGCCGGAGTTCCGCTCGACGCCGACCGACGTCGTCTATAACGGCCTGCCGGTCCGCCCCATCCGGATGGAGGACCGCCTGCGGAGCCGCAACCGCCTCCGCGACTACCTGGCCGGGCTTCTGGCGTTCCGCCCCGACTACGTCTTCACGCACGTGGCCCGGCCGGTTCCGTCGAAGTCCCTGGAGCGCGACCTGGCGGTGCTCGAACACCTGGACGATCGGCTGGCGGACGCGGGCCGGACCGCGGCGCTGCTGGTCCTGGCGGCCGACGGAAAGCGACGCACCACCGACGAGGTGCACCGCATGGAGGCCGACTACGGCTGGCCCGTGCACCACCGCATCGGCTGGCCCGACCTGGTCAAGGGCGAGGTGGCGTTCGGCCAAGCGGTCGAGGCCTACAACCGCCGGGCCCGCGCCACGCGGACCGTCCTCGTCAACCAGTTCGGCTTCGACCGGGCGTCCTGCGGCGAGCGCGTCCCGCAGGACCTCTCCTTCCACGACCTGCGCCAGGGAAGCGACGTGGAGTTCGGCCAGAGCGCGTACGAACCGTTCGGCATCGCACAACTGGAGACGCTGGCGTTCGGGGGCATCAGCGTCATCAGCCGCTCGTGCGGCTGCGCGCAGTTTCTGGCGCGCGTCGCGGGCGACCGGCTGCCCCGGAACGTCCTCCTCGCCCACTACGCCGCGCCCGCCTCCGCCGCCGACGCGCCGCCGGACCTCTGCGAAACCGAACGCATCGAGCACGAGGTGGCGGCCCGGCTGGCCGACGCCCTGGCTGAACGCCTCCCCGACGGGCCGGAGGCGCTCCAGCGCCTCCTGGCAAGCGGATGGGAACTGGCCCGGAAGATCAGTTGGCAGACCGTCGCGCGCGACTACTTTGTGCCGGCGCTGGAGCGGTGCCTGGGGACCCACCCCCGACGGCCGGCGGGCCAGGCCGCCCGCCGCGGCCGCACGCCCCAGACCGCCGCCAAACCGGCGCGCTAGAGCCCCTGTCAACGCAAAGTAGAAATGTCCTCTTTCCCGCAAAGTAGCTGGCCTTTCGCAGGTTTTATGCGGCGCGGGTGGCGGTGGAGAAGAGTTGTGCGAGGGTTCCGGCCATTTCGCGTAAGCCCCTGCGCCGGGGGGCACAGGCGAAAATGGTTTGCCGGATCGTTTC
>Ga0307378_10006917_pt1 | contig 15371 bp, 8 predicted proteins | sample UN1MG_FD_202238 | JGI IMG/M metagenome (GOLD analysis project Ga0307378, IMG submission 202238) | Soil microbial communities from Risofladan, Vaasa, Finland - UN-1 | ecosystem: Environmental > Terrestrial > Soil > Coastal area > Acid sulfate soil | place: Finland: Risofladan, Vaasa | collected...
GATAAATTCATATCCTCGCGTTGCGTAATCTCCTCCAAAACTGGAAGGATAGGAACGTTTTTGGAAATCTCCTTCACCGATAGCATAAGCAATAATTCCACCACCTGATTCAAATATAGTCTGTTCGAGTTCAGAACCTTCGGTAGATGCAAATATTTTATGAGTCTTATAAAAACTAAATGAACCTTCGCTTTTCTTTACTTTATCTTTTAGCATCATTTTGGTAGCTTTTACCAAAAGGTCTATCTTTTCTGCAGGATTTATCTGGAAGGGATCTTTAGTTACAGGAGTAACATAAATGTCGATATGCTTATCTTCGGAAGCAAGTCTACTTTCTTCTTTTTTAGTAAGGGCAGAGGCTCGGGCAATATCCAAAGCCTTAGCGGCTGTTTCCTGTAAAGATGCTTTGTCTAAATTATTAGAAGCAGCGAACCCCCAGGCACCATCCGCTAATACTCTTATCCCTACTCCTCTATTAGTTGAGATATTATAGGAAGAGAGGATACCATTTTCTACTTCGATGTTCTCCTTTTCAGTTTGAACAAATCTTAAATCAGCATAGCTTACTTTTAGTTCCAACCAATCTAAAATATTTTTTAATATCTCTTTCATCTTCTATTAATCACCACCTATTTATTATATATAGTGCAAATACTACTGCTTTTATATAAAAAACCATCTTTCTTAGAAATATTTTTTGTCTTGAAAAAAACGCCAGGGGACGGTCCTCTGTCATTTTTTAAGAATCCCCCAGAACTGCGATAGCCGCTCCCCCAATACCAATATGTACACTTAAAGCAGGGGACGCTTCAGCAATTATTACTTTTGAAGGATTAAAGACGGTTCGAATTTTATCACTATACCACTGAGCCAGTTCAGGTGCTGCTACATGAGTAATAGCAAAACGGGGATTTTTGACGCTTTTAGCAAATTGAATCGCCAAATCTACAGTCTTATGAATAACTCTTTTTTGCCCAACCACTTTAGCTGCTTCGACGATATAGCCATCAGAATTTATAGTCAAAATAGGTTTCAAGTTAAAAAGTGTACCTAAAAGTCCTTTAGTTTTATTCAAACGCCCACTACGCATCAGATATTTTAAGGTAGGTATGCTGATAAAGATTTTAACATTGTCAGCAGCAATTTTTATTCGATTAATGATTTCTTCAAGCTTAAACCTTTCTTGAATTAATTGAGCCACCTCAGTAACTAACAATCCTAAAGCAACTGAACTTGTTTTACTATCGACAATGTGAATTTTATTACTGTACTTCATATCCTTGCAACCTATACGCGCACCCTGAATTGTTCCGCTTAACTTTTCTGAAATGTGTATAGAGATTATTGATTCGTATTTTGCTGTAGCTTTATCATAGACTTTTTTAAAAAGAGCTGGAGCAGGCTGAGAAGTGGATAGCTTTTCATTGGAGGTCTCTAAAATATGAATAAAATCCTTTGGTTTAATTTCTACTTGATCTAAATAGCTCTTTTCCCCAACTTGAATCACTATAGGCACAATCTGAATATTATACTTCTTAATTAACTCTGACGGTAAATCACAGGTTGAATCAGTAACCAATCCGATACTTTTCATATGAGTACCAAGTTTAATCTTAGTATGCTGTTTGTGCATATCATCAACTTTAGTTCTCACAATGATTCCGAATTCAGATAATTCAGTAAAAACATCTTCTGGTCTATCAGTGTGAACATGGATATGGGCTTTATTTTTAGAACCGGCAACAATTAATGAGTCCCCTAAAAAAGTAACTTTTTGTTTAATGGTTTCCAGGTCTAAGTCATTACCTTCGAGTAAGCATTCAGCGCAGAACTGAAAATTAATACCGGAATCAACTTTATCTAAATTAAAACTCCTCATTTTATTGGTAGTAGAAGCAATTACTTTTAAAGATTTAATTTTTCCATATTCAATAAAATTAACTATCCCTTCTAATATATTAACAAAACCCTGAGCCCCTGCATCGACTACACCTGCTTTTTTTAATATCAGTAGTTTATCGGGTGTTTTAGCCAGGGAATCCTTTGCTTTAGATAATGATTTATTAAAAAGTTCGACAAAATCATGGGTGTGGTGAGCGTTTTCCGTAAGATGGTTTGCCCAATCTTTCATTACTGTAATAATAGTTCCCTCTTGAGGATTAGAAATTGCATTTCTTGCTTGTTCTGCTGCCTTATTGGCAGCTTGGGCAAAAGCTTCTGTGCTAAGACGTACTTTACCCTTGGTTGCTTCTGCCAGGCCTTGAAAAAATTGAGCTAAGATCGCTCCGGAGTTACCTCGTGCTCCAATTAAGGCCGAATCGGCAATAATACTACTAATTTTGGTGAAAGAAGATTCTTTACATTTTTTTATCCCTTTTACAATACTGCTCATAGTTGCTACCATATTAGTACCTGTGTCCCCATCGGCTACCGGAAATACATTAATATCATTCAGATGCTGTTCCATCTGATTTATTCGTTGGGCTGAATTTATAATAAAACGTTTAAATCGAATACCATTTAAATATTTTATTTGAATTTTCATTTTAAAGCATTCTCCCCCCATCCCTGTATTATTTAATTTGTATTAGAAATAATATACCATCCGTCTTTTCACTTTCTTTTTCGCTTTAATCCTAGATTATATTATAAATTAATCCCACTTTATCTATAAAGGGCTCTCGAATGAATATAGAAAAAATAATTACTACTATTTACAATATACTATGTTTTTATTTAAAATCCTTCTTTTTTTAAACAAAATATATACTGCTTTGTTTCACCTGGTCTCCGGTGATTTCCTGCCATACCTGGACGTAAATAGCAATTTGCTTTTGATAGACCTCAGCCAGTTTAGGATAATCCTTCTTATTTTTTGGCCGGTCAGTCTTATAATCCACTACCACCCAGTCATCAGCTTCCTTAAAGACCAGGTCGATAGTTCCGGATAGATTAACCGGGCGGGAATCCTGTCCGGTTAATTCGGTATAAAGAGGATGAGCGGGCTCAATATTTATGGTAAAGGGGACTTCGCTATATTTAAGTTCTGCTTTTTTCAGGCGCTGATATAAATCGCTCTTTTTAAATTTCCGGATAATCCCCGCCAATTCCTCTTTTCTCTTTAGAGATATCCCCTGTTTCTCCAAGGCTTTTTCTATATGCAAAGACAATAACTGTTCATCGGGGTCCTCTTTAATTAAATAATCAAAGATTCTATGAACGGCACTCCCCCAGGCTGTTCCGCCGACATCAACCGTGGCAATCTTTCGGTGTTTCTCTTCATCTTTAAAATCAGTCGGTTTTTTTTCATGATAACTGCTTTTTGATAAATTTTTCATCCATTGCCCGCATTCTTTTTGAATCTCCTTATAACCATCAAACAAAGATTTCTCTTCTTTTTCTTTTGCTTCCGCCTTAAGAAGCTTTACTTCAGGAACTGTAATGTTCATTTCCTCTTTAATGTTTTTTAATAAAGGCAGCCAGGGATTATTCTTATTGCTCTTATGATTTAAACTACTGATAACCAGGAGATTTTTAGCCCGGGTTGCCGCTACATAGAGAAGACGAATATCTTCTGCTTCATTAAAAGATGCCTCAAGCTGGCAATAATCCTCCCAATTTTTGGGCTGAGCCAGCCGTTTCCCTTTCCCTCTATTGTAAGTATCAGAACGACAGATTAAAAAATGACCATACGGTTCTTGCCCTGTTCTTTCAATATAATAAGTTGGTTCATGGATAGCGGTGTTATAAGGAATGGCTAAAAATACCACCGGAGATTCCAATCCTTTGGCTTTATGTAAATTCATAATCCGGGCAGTATTTTTTTCGGTCAGTATATCCAGCTCCTCTTCAACTCCAGCTTCCAGCATTTTTTCTAATTGGTCTACCATTGAGGCAAATCCTATAACTTCCCCCGTCTCTGCCTTCCTTAATCTCTCCAGAATAAAATAAAGTTCCCCGCATTTATTTAGATTGTAACCCTCTAAACAGGAATGGGACAATAGTCCTGAATCAATAATTATTTTTTCCATAGCTGTAACCGGCGGCAGTTTCTGAGTCCACAGATGAAATTGCCTTAACCGGCAAAAAGCTCTATCAAAATTCTCCCTTAGTTTGGGATTTAGTTTTTCCGGTATTTTTTCATAAAAATCAAATTCACCGCCTGCTTTTTTAAATTGATATAAGTCATCATCAGAAAATCCAAAAAATATTCCGCGCAAAATAGCGACAATAAGTACCTGATTTTCTATATCTCTCATTAAGCGAAATAGTTTTAACAATTCCTTTATCTGCTGAGACTCATTTAAAGAGGCAGATCCTGATACTGTAAAAGGTATTCCATATTCTGCAAGAGTGCGGGCATAAATATCCATCTTTTTCTTATAGTATAGAAGAATCATAAAATCCTTATAAGCTATCGAAGGGGAGATTCCCGCCTTTATCTCTTCTTCTGTCCGCACTAATTTAAATCCCTTATCGACCATATCACGAATGACCCGGGCGATAGATTGGGCATCCTGCCTGATAGTATCACTTTTATTGCTTCCTTTAGAAATAATCAGCTGCTTTACTCCTGTAAAGTTTTGCGGATTATCTTCCCAAACGGTCTGCATCGGTGAATACGCGGCCTGAAATTTTTCCTGACCGCTTGAAAATAGCTCTTCAAATATGGGATTGAGGTAAGAACCGATAGAATGTAGTGAGCGGAAATTAGCCTGTAATTTTAAAACCTCTCCTCCGCTTTTTTCCACCAACCTCTTTACCAGATTATAGATGGCTATATCAGCCCGGCGAAATCGGTAAATGGACTGCTGGGGGTCTCCTACTACAAATAAGGAACCCGGGCGTGGTATTAATTTCTGCCAGTTCTTTTCATAAACATCCTGGCTGGTAAGATAAAAAATTATTTCTGCCTGAATAGGGTCGGTATCCTGAAATTCATCTACCAGCAGGCATTTATATTTTTGTTGAAAATATTGGCGTACCTCGGGATAATCCTTTAACAGGAGAGAGGTTTTTAAGAGCAAATCCTGAAAATTAAGCATCGAAACTTCCTGGCGTAATCCATTATAATATTCTACTGCCGGCAGAACAAATTTGATGGTATCGGCGTAGCAATATTCCCGCCATTGCTGCAGGGTCGGATTAACAACTTTTTCTTGAAGTTCTAAAACAAGGGAATCTCTGTACTCTTTTGCCTTTTCTTTGGAAGTCCATCGGTTTAAAGTAATATTTCCTTGCTTGCTAAAATCTCGGTCAAAATTTTCCAACAATTTTATCTTATTATTATCTTCTTTAATATAGTCATAAAAACCCTTCATCCTCTTTACGTTTAAGACTGCTTCCTGTAATTTGTCATAACCCATTTTCGGTTCTTCATCCGGGATATATTGGCTGGCTTCATCGCTAAAAGATATAATCTCTTTGACAGCTTCTTTTATATTCGGTTTTGGTGATACCGGAAAAAAGGGCTTAACCTCCGAATAAGTGCATACCGTTTTATAACAATCCGCAAGTTCGGAGGGGTTTATGCCCAATTCTTCCAGATGTATCAGAGAAGGAGATTCTTCTATTTTAAGATTAAGCAGATATCTTTCCCAGGCTTCTTCTTTTAATAAAGTATCATCAAGGTCATCAAGCTCGGTAAACTCCGGATCAAGGCCGGCTTCAATCGGCCTTTCCCTTAATAGGCGGGCACAAAAAGAATGAATAGTCCCCAGATGGCACTGTTCTAAATTAAAAAGGGCTTCTCTTAAACAAACTTTTTCTTTTTCATCTTCTGTTTCCCTAAAACTGTCTTCAATTTTTTGTTGGAACCTTTCTTTTAGCTCAATAGCTGCTTTTCTGGTAAAGGTAATGGCGGCAATTTCATTAACTTTAAATTTCCCCGATTTAATCAGAGCAGACATGCGGTGAATCAGGCTGGAAGTCTTGCCCGACCCGGCGCTTGCTTCGACTAAAATATTATGGTTTATTTCTTTAATAATTTTTTCTCGAGCTTTCTGGTCAATTAATTCTTTTGGGAAATGATTACTCATATCTTTCTTGCAGCCTCCTCAGATTATCAAGAGCAGGTTCTTCATTATATTTTTTTGCATTTTTTCCGCTTACTGCCATCACTTGATTTTGTTCCAAAATGTCCTGATAATCAATGCACTTAACATCATCCGCTTTTTGAATCATGGCAAAATTTCCTTGAGCAACAATATCAAGCGATAAATCGATTATTTCCAATACCTGATTTCTTCTTTCTTCTCTATAGAAATATTGTCTGCCCTGGCCACTTAATGTGGGGAAATAATAGCCCGCTTTTTGTATTTTAGGAAAGGCAGATATTCCGGCTTTGGCTAATATTTTTTTAAGAGATAAGGCATAAAGGGCGTGCTGAATTTGTTTTCCATTTTGAAAATATTTGCTTCGACTAAATTCATAAGGAGTCCCGGTTTTGTAATCAATAATACGATAAGTATCCTCATCTAATTTATCTATACGGTCAATCTTCCCCTGGAAACTGATCGACTTACCGCCGGGCAGAGATAGCTCTACTGCTTTTATCCTGCCTAATTCCTCGTTCTGGTTATCCCGGGTGCCAAAAGCAAGTTCCAGATAAGCTGGTATTTCTCCTTTATATTTTTCTTCTTCGCAATGTAGAAAGAACCGGCAGGAATCCAATATTTCTTTACTTTCATGCTGGTAAACCAGATTATTGGGAGGGGCTAATCTCTTTCTTTTTTGTTTCAGCTGGGAAAGAGCAACGTCTTCTAAAATACGCCAGTGCTTAATATAAGATGGTGAAATAAAAATTCCGGGTGGTGATATTTCTTTTAACTTTTTATAAAATTTCTCGAAAATTTGATGAAATAAAATACCTTTTTCCGAAGGGTCCAGCCATACACCCGGGTCTTCAATCATCTCTTGAGGCGGTTTTATTTTTAGGATATATTTTAAAAAGTATAGATAAGGGCAAAAAGCAATCAATTCCAATCTGGAACTTGATACCACCAACCCCCGGTTAAGACGGGGATCTACCCGTTTAGGGTCTACTTTTACTTTTCCGTTAAACCGGTTAAGCTCTTCTTTCTCTCTCTGTCGGGCGGCATAAAAACCTTCGGATAGGGCAGGGTAAAGGTGCTCAAAAAGGGGAGCAATATCTAAAAGGTTATGTCTTGTATAATATAAGAACCAATCTGCGGAATCAAGAATTTCCTGGGGCTTACCCGGAATGAACCCATAAGTATCTTGAAAACTGCTGTAAAAATCAGAATAATCTTTCTGCTCATCCCCGGTTTTTAAACGGTATAGCTGCAGCATTAAACTCGATGGGGCTAATTCCCGATTATCCTGAGTATCAAAACGGGAATAGGAAAGAATAATTTTGCCTTTAAGAGAAGCAAGTAATTGAAGCATCTTGTATCGGCTTTCTTTGTCTTTTCCTTTGTCCTGATTCATGCGTCCAGTATTTTTTTTCTCGGCATCCAGTAAAATAGATCCATCGTGTGCAGAATCGGGAAATTTGGCAGAATCCATTCCTACAATAAAATTATAAGGGCGATTAAGCCAAATTCCTTTTTTGTAGCTGGCCGTATGCAGAAAGCCTCCTCTCGGTTCCGAACAATTAACCCTTTCACATTTGATTAAATCAGCTATTAGGGTGAGGGTTTCATTTACGGGCATATCGAGAAGAGGATAGTCGCTTTCTATTAAAATAGTTAGCCTCTCTTTTATCTTTTTTATCGCTTCTTCGTCTAAATTATTTTCTTCATCTATTTTACTGTAATTGGTAACAATATTTATAAGCCCTCTGGCAATCTGCTTTGGTGAGATAGTATAATCAAAATTCTCTTGAGGTAATTCATGGAAAATTTGGGTTATAAATTCCTTGATCCAGAAAAGGTCTTTTATCTTTTTGAGATATTTCTCTTGCCTGTCTTCGGATACCTGCTCAATCTCTCTTTTTAACTGTCTTATACTTAAATCTAATCCCTTGATATATCGATTCCTTTTATGCACAATCGGAGAATTTCGCAGTAAAGAAGCCACTCGTTGGGGAGTGGGTATATCCGGATTCGACTGCTGGTTTTTAAACTCAAAATTACCCCCGGTTAGCAAAAAATATAATTTTGCTATACTGTAATTATCTCGTATCCAATCAATCAGGGCAAAAAATAGTTTCGCCGGAGAAGTATTTTTAATGCTTATCCCCTTGCCAAAAGTAATATTTAAGGAGTATTGTCTGGACAGCTGATAGAGATATTGGGAATAGGGTTCTTGCGCAGTATAAAAAATACTCACTTCATCTAAAGGAATATTTTGGGATTTTATCTTTCGGATAATCGTTTTTACTTCATTAAATTCTCCGTGAGATTGGATTAACTCAATATTAAGTTTTCTAGGTAGATTTAATGGTATCTTATCTATATCGTATAAATAATCAAGGGCGAGCGGCATTTCCGGATAATTTTCTTCTTCTTTATAGGATTCAGAAAAATAAAAAGAGGTGGGCTTTTTTAAGTTTCCTGGAGCGGGTAAATAGATAATCTTGGTTTCCGGCAATATAATCTTCTGAAAAAAAATTTCCTCTAAATAATTTAATTCTATATTAGAGGGGACAATGAATATCTCTTCTTTCTGCTGATTCTTCTTTTTGCATTTAATTGCCTGAAAATAGATATCCGCCTCGTCAACATAATGTTGCTTTTTTAATATTTTTTCATATTCCTGTATTATCTTAAGCAGGTCTTCGCTCTTTTTGGGGTTAGTTATCACAGAGTGCGGAAAATTGCGGGAAGAAAATTCTGCTATCCTCAGTTCTTTTATGGCCAGATAAATCGAGCGGCTGATTCCGGGAGAAAAGGTAGGAGGTTGAAAATAATCCAGCAATTTTTTCCGGGATAATTTCTTTAAAATTTGAAGCAGAAATATTTGGCCTAAAGAATTATCTAAAATTTTTAATTTATTTTTAGAGATATAATCATCACAGTAATCCCTGGCCAGGTCGAAAATAGTAGTGATATTCAGGTTCAACGCAAAAAAGCCTTCTCTGGATAAGCTTTTTTTAAGGGCGTTGCCATCCAAATAAGAAGGCATAATTAAATTTTTACTGCCGGTTAAATTCTCCCGGCATATTCTCTTTAAGGGAGCCAAAAGCGGATGCATAAATATATATTACCCTCTTTTTTATTTTAAAAACGTACCAGGGGACGGTCCTTTGTCATTTTTTTATTCTACCCTTCCGCCGAGATGTTCGCCTAAAAATTCCTCCATAGCCCGATAAAAATCAAATCGGTTTTCTTCATTGGCAAAACCATGACCTTCATTATCTTTAACCATGTAACCAACCTCGATACCTCGAGCCTGCAAAGCTTCTACCATCTGATCTGATTCAGTTTTAGGGACTCTGGGATCATTAGCCCCTTGAGCGATAAAAAGAGGTACTTGAATATTATCGGCATGGAACAGCGGGGAAGCTGCCTCCAGCAACTCTTTATCTTTTTCGGGATCTCCAACCATTTCGTAAAACATTTCTCGCATAGGCTCCCAATAAGGAGGTATTGCCTTAAACCAGGATAAGATATTAGAAACCCCAACATAATCAACTCCGCAGGTATATAGATCCGGAGTAAAGGTCAAACCTGCTAAAGTGGCATATCCTCCATAAGAACCCCCGTAGATTCCAATTCTTTTAGGATCCGCTATCCCTTGGTCGATTATCCAATTGACTCCATCAGTTATATCATCCTGCATTTTTTTACCCCATTCTTTAAATCCGAGTTCCCAGAATTTGCGGCCATATCCGGTAGAGCCCCGAAAATTCATCTGCAATACTGCATAACCCCGGTTGGCCAAAAATTGGATTTCGGGATTATATCCCCAATAATCTCTATACCAGGGTCCACCATGAGGATTAATAACTACAGGTAAATTTTTTGGATTTATTCCCTTGGGGAGAGTTAAGTATCCGTTTATAGTAAGTCCATCTCGGGAGGTATATTTAATTGGTCGCATATCTGCCATATATTTTTCTTCCAGCCAGGGGCTAATCTCTATCATCTTTCTAAATTCACCCGTAGTAAGATCATAAAAATAATAAGCCCCCAAACCTTTATCGCTATAAGTTATTATAATTAGTTTGGTTTCATCTCTGCTACTATCGGTAATTGCAACTTCGTATCCGGGCAAGCGTCTCTCCAAGTCTTCTTGTAATTCTTTACGTCCCTGGTCAAAAAAGAAGTAATGTCTTTTATCAGTATGATAGGCAACACCGGTAATTTTCTTTTCTTTTTTTGATCTTAACAAGCTTGTAACATCCACTTCCGGATGCTCATATACTTCTTCCAGGAATTTTGTATTAGCTATATCATATTTAAAAATTGCCCTTTTGTCTCTGTTAAGGTTAGAGGAAACATAAAGGTATTTATTATCAAAAGTAAAAAATAATGGGGCTACGGTTTCTTTGAAACTGGTAGTAATAACTGCCTTGAAGGGATCGCTTTCTTTTTCTCTATATAAGATGCTGGTATTTACACCGTCACTGGTAGTAGCAATTCGAAGTTTCCCTTCATGATCAGTAAGCCAGCTCACAACATTTCCGGGATTTTCTGCAAGCATTTCCATCTCCCCGTTATTAATATTGATGCGATATACATCGTAAAATCTTTTATCTCTTTTATTCATCATCATCAGCATCTCATCCGGATTATTTTCAAGGTCGTCAATTAAGTGAGCTTTTACCTCCTCAAAAGGGGTTAAGATTTTTTTGTTTGAACCATCAATGTCTACGGCATAGACTTTATAATTTTCATCTCCTGCTTCATCCTGGGCATATACAATTCTATTATCATTAGCCCATAAATATCCGGCAATATCTCTTTTTGTAGCTTCAGTAATTCTGGTAATCTTTTCTTCTCCGATTTTCTGCACATGAATATTCAAGCGGCTTTCCCAGGGTTGAAGAAAAGCCAAATACGTTCCATTAGAAGATAAAGAAAAACCTATTTTTTCGGGATTCTTAAAAAAATCTTTCATGGGAATGAGTGGAACTTCGTTGGACGCGCTTCCTGCCATTAAGTTTGAGGTAAAGAACAAAAATATCAACATACAAATTATTGAAAAAAGCAGTATTTTTTTCATTTTTCCCTCCTTAATTTAAAAAATATTTTATAAATTTAAAAATGCTGTTCTCATTTTAATATAGTATTCATTTATCTTATCTTTTATTTAATATTTTCAGTAAACATAAGGTGAATAAATTAGGCCACAGTTAATTTACCAAAAATTAATTGCATTGTCTTTGATAAATCATTGGGGTCAACCTTTAATTGTAAACCCCGAACTCCCGCACTGAATATAATAAAAGGAAATTGGAAGGCGCTTTCATCGATATAAGTGGGATAATTTTTTTTCATTGCTAAGGGCGAGACGCCTCCACGAATATAACCAGTTAATGACTTTATCTCTTTTAAGTGGACCATTTCTACTTTTTCGTTTCCACTTATAGAAGCAAGGGCTTTCAGCTTAAGTTCCGCCCCTCCGGGGATACATGCCACTAATATTCCAGTCCTATCCCCTCGAATTACCAGTGTTTTAAATACCTGTTTTAAGGTTTGCCCCATCTTCTGTGCGGCATTTTCTGCACTAAGATCCTGCTCCGCGTCCACTTCATATTCTAAAATTTCATAAGGAACTTTCAATTTATCTAAAATTCTGGAAGCATTGGTGTTTTTCATTTCTATATCCCGTAAGTATTGTAACTTCTGGTTTGATCTATTAACTTTCGTTTTTTGGGGCGTATTTGGTTAGATTCCGGATAGCCCATAGTTATAATAAGCTCGACTCTTTTTGACGTGGGAATATTAAGTAACTTTTTTACCCCCTTTTCATTAAACCATCCCAACATGCAGGTACCCAATCCTTCTTCTGTGGCCTGAAGGCAAAAATGTTCAGCAGCAATTCCGATATCAATAAGGCTAAATTGTTTATCTTTGATTGCTTCCGCAACTTTGTTTAAGAATCCTGGTCTTTCCGAAATTAATATAATTAAAACAGGTACTTGCAGGGAAAAATGATTGAAAGATATAAGTTGGCTAAAGGTTTCTTTGGCTACCGCTTCTTTTAGTTTTGGGTCATCTACTACAATAAAGCTCCAGGGCTGAGAATTGCTGGCAGAAGGTGCAAGCCGCGCTGCCTCCAGACAGCGCTCTATCTTTTCCCGTTCAACTTCTTTGCTTAAATATCCTCGTACACTTTGTCTGGCTTTCACTAAATCTAAAAATTTCATTTACTTCCTCACTTAGGTACAGGGGACAACCGTCCTGTATTTTTCTTTGTTTTTAATTTTATTTTACTTTTTGAATTTCAACTAAACAATTTTGAAAAGCTGTTCCGTATCCTATGTCACTTACGTAATCTCCAACAAGTTTATTTATATTAGCTTGATGCACTCCACCCCACCAGCCAAAATAAGTATGCACAATTCCCGAGGTGACTTTTTCAGTAAGGATAGCCTTTAAAACTAAATTGCCTCTCTCATTATATACTTTTACTCTGTTGTTTTCATTGATTCCTCTTTTTGCTGCGTCGCGGGGATTAATACAGACAAAAGGTTCTTCTTTTAAAATAGATATATCTGAAAATTGGGAATTCATTTTATTGTATGCATGACTGCTTATCAAAGATAAAGGATATTTATTATAAATACTTGGAGAACTATATTTATTTTCTAATGGTTCGTTATATGTTGGGAGAGGAGCTTCTCCCCATCTATCTCTCATCCTCTGGCTGAAAAATTCTATTCTCTGGGTAGGGGTATTGAATTTCAAATCACTAAAGGCTATTTCTTGATAGTTGGAGTGAAGATAGGGTTTTTCTCTTAATTCATCGATATCGACATTTAAATTAGAGCTACTGATTATTTTTTCTATAGTACTCAAATTATTTTCCGGTAAATAGTCTAAATTAAAACCAAATTTTTTACCTAAAAGTCTATACATCTCACTTTCGTGTTTGCATTCACCTGGTGGCTCAATTAATTTTTGTTGTAGTTGAATATAAGAATGACCATACCCGGTAATCAGATCATAGTACTCAAACATCGAGGTTGCTGGCAAGATAATATCCGCTATTCTAGCGGTATCGGTTAAAAAAAGATCGACAACCACGATTAGGTCTAATTTATTCATCCCTTGGGCAAGGAGGTTTGTATTTGGGTTGCTGGTCATGGGGTTAGCCTGTTCAATCCACATAACTTTTACCGGAGGATCGGCTTGATTATCCAGTTCGCTGGCAAGTTTTGCTACCGGAATTGAATTACGAATCCTCTTGCATTTGGGAGGAGAAAAAATCCAATTTAATTCAGGTGCCTGCCTATCACTAAAGTAAAACCCACAACCTTTTTTACCGATACTTCCAGTTAATGCAGGTAAAAGAGAAATGGCTCTTATGGTCTGCCCTCCATTGGTATATCTTTGAACACCCATCCCACAGATAAGAGCATAATCGGGAGTGTTTTTTATAAAACCTATCATAGCTTCAATTTTATGAAGAGGAATCCCGGTTATATCTGAAACTTTACTTAAAGGATATTCTTTTGCCATTTTTTTAAATTCGGCAAAGCCAAAAGTATGATCTTTAATAAAACTATCATCTATTATATTATTTTCAATAAGTTGGTTGGCTATTCCCAGGACAAGACAGCCATCAGTCCCGGGTCGAGGATTTAAATATAAATAACTTTTAGCCCCCGACTCATTTTCTCTAATATCTATAGTTATTAATTTTGCTCCCTTATCCACTGCCTTATTTACATAATGCATCAAATGAATATTGGTATAGGCGGGATTTGAGCCCCACAATATTATTAATTTTGAGTTTTCCAGGTCAGAAATTTTATTATGTTTTACTTCTCCATAAGTTAAATTAATCGCCTCCTGGGCAGCAGCATCACACAAACCGCCATAAGTAGAAGTAAAACCGCCAAACTGATACCAGAAACCATAAGCACAATTTTTCATCACACCCAAATTAGCAAATCTATTATAATATAAAACCGACTCCGGTCCATACTGCTCCTTTAAATTTTTGAGCTTTTTATAAATTATATCTAAAGCCTGCTCCCAGCTAATCCTCTTAAATTCCCCTTTGCCTCGTTTGTCAATTCTCTGCAAGGGATATAATAATCTTTCTGAGCTGTAGACCATATTTGGATAGTTCTTCCCTTTAATACATATCCTGCCCTGATTTACCGGACTATTACGATTCCCTCTAACTTTTACAACTTTCCCTTTTTCTACCTCCACCTCTAACGAACAGGAACCAAAACAATCTTTAGGACATACCGAAAAACATACCAGGGGACGGTCCTCTGTCATTTTTCCTTAACCCCCTTTATCACAAGCCATCGACTAAATCCTAAAATGTTTGCTATTTCTCTATATGAAAGATTTGTCTTTTCTGTTAATTCTATTATTAGCTTATCTCTATATTCTTTGTTTGCCTTAGCTTTTAAAGATTCTATTTGTAAACCTTTTTCTTTTAAATATCTTGACACATATTCTTTAGCTTTATTAATGCTAGTAATTTCTTTAATTTCTCTAAAGATTTCTTGATAATCCATAAAGGTATCATTGTTTTTTTGACAGCAAAATTCAGTAAACAAGTAAATCGCTTTTGACTTATCAGGAGAAAAGAGATTTAAAATTTCCTCTTTATCTATTATGCATTTTTGCTCTTTTAAGTAAAGTGAATAACTGCTCCATTTATATTGATGGAGTTGGTTTGCTATTTTAGCCTTAACCGGATTATTATGGATATACCGTATTAATGATATTAGATAATGATCATTTTCCACCGGTTCACTTCTAAACCTGTTCTGAAACACATGCCCAACTCTATTATATTTTTTATTAAAGTAATAAGCATAAGCGGTATTAATCCTTCTCATTGTCCTAGAAATATTGTCTTCTTGTTCTTTAAGTAACAAATGTAAATGGTTACTCATCAAGCAAAATGCGTAAAGAATGTATTCGTTTTTCCTCTTTTTATTGATAATAATTTGGATAAATTTATTTTTGTCTTCGTCGTCAAGAAATATATCTTTTCTTTCATTTCCTCTCGCTATTATATGGTATATTTTGCTTAAACCTAATTTTCTTTTTTGTCTGGGCAAAATTTCTCTCCTTAATATTTTTCATTGTGGTGTGGAACAATTATTAATATAACATATTATTATAAAAACTGCCAGAGGACCGTCCCCTGTCAGGTTTTTAGGTATTGGAATTTGTATAGTTCGAAGTAGTAGCCTTTTTGGGCAAGCAATTGGGAGTGGGTGCCGCTCTCTACGATCTTACCTTTGCTCATAACATATATTTTATTTA
>Ga0307378_10006918_pt1 | contig 15371 bp, 29 predicted proteins | sample UN1MG_FD_202238 | JGI IMG/M metagenome (GOLD analysis project Ga0307378, IMG submission 202238) | Soil microbial communities from Risofladan, Vaasa, Finland - UN-1 | ecosystem: Environmental > Terrestrial > Soil > Coastal area > Acid sulfate soil | place: Finland: Risofladan, Vaasa | collected...
ACCGTGGAGTCTGAAATATGAATCACCTGGAAAAATATCAAGGACTGCCATTTAATCCAACAATGGAAAAGGTGGTAGATATTCTTCGTAAGAAGACTCAAAACCAAAATCCTATGTTCTTCCGGCTGGTAGTGTCTTATTTTTTCTCTAAGATCGCCAGCATGATGAGAACGTATGTACAAATTGCAGACGATCAATTGATCCCTGTAAACATGTATGGCATTAACCTGGCTCCATCTGGATCAGGCAAAGGCCATTCGATCCATATCATGGAAGAGGAAGTGATCTCAGGCTTTCGTAAACGCTTCCTGGAAGAAACTTTCCCGCTGCAGGCTGATCAACGATTAAAGCAAATTGCTGTTCGTCGAGCCAACCGTGACGGAGAGGATCCAGAGGAAGTGTTAACCAGGACCCGCCTTGAGTTCGAAGAACAAGGTGTACTGCTATTCAGTTTTGACTCTGGCACCAGCGCAGCTATTAAACAAATGCGTACCAAACTGCTGATGGCTGGCGCCGGATCCATGAATCTTGAAATGGATGAAATTGGGTCCAACCTCACAGGTAATGTAGAAGTTCTAAATAATTACCTGGAACTGTTCGATACTGGCAAGATCAAACAGAAACTGATCAAGAATACCCGGGACAACGTACGCTCTGAAGATCTCTTCGGATCAACGCCTACCAATATGCTCTTGTTCGGTACTCCAACGAAACTGTTAGACGGCTCTAGGACAGAAGACGAGTTTATAGCCATGCAAGAGACCGGTTACGGCCGTCGCTGCTTCTTTGGCTTTTCTCGTACTCGGCAGGCACAACAGCATCAGACTCCCCAGGACATGTACAACATTTATCATGATCCCAAGTCCAGTCTGTATCTCTCTCAACTGAATGATAGATTCCGTCAGTTGGCCGACCCAACTGCCTTCAATCAGAAATTGAAGATGCGCCAGGATACTTTGCTGAAACTGTACGCTTATCGTATTGCTTGTCAGGATCAGGCAGATTCAATGTCTGAATTTGAAGAAACCCGGAAGAGTGAAATCTCTCACCGATATTTCAAAGTAGCAAAACTGGCTGCGGTCTATGCTTATATTGAGCGGGCCACTTATATTGGAGATGACCATCTTGACCAGGCAATTGCAATGGCCGAGACATCCGGTGAAGCATTTAACCAAATACTGAACCGTGATCGACCGTTCGTCAAACTGGCAAATTACATCTGTACAATCGGTAAGGAACTGACTCAGCCTGATCTAATCGAGGATCTGCCATTCTACAAAGGCAGTGAGCAATTCCGCCGAGAGATGATGACTCAAGCTATTGCACACGGATACAAGAACGGAATGTACATCAAGACAGAAATATCTGATGGCATTCAATTCTTCTCCGGCAAAAAAGTCCAGGAGACTGATCTCAAGAAACTCGGAGGTTCAGTATCCAATCGACTAGCTGAGGGCTATACGTCATTCGACGCACCATTCCTGAAGCTATTTCAAATGGTTCAAAAGCCTGGACTACATTGGTGCAATCACAAATTGAGACAAGGCTATCGCAATGAAGAACATGTCATTCCCGGCTGCAATATGGTTGTCCTGGACGTAGAAGGCTCTATCGATATTGATCGGGCAAAAGTCCTGCTCAAAGATTTCACCTGGCTAATGCATACAACCAAGCGACATACCGAGTTGGAAAACCGGTACCGAATCATCATGCCACTGTCTCATATTGTGGAATTGGATGCGAAAGACTACCGCGGATTTATGCGAAATATTTATGACTGGTTACCCTTTGCTGTGGACACTGGAACCATCGATAGATGCCGTAAGTGGATGACTTTCAAAGGAAATTACTGGTATAATAGTGGTGAATTGTTAGATGCATTGCAGTTTGTACCTAAAACGAAAAAGGCAGAAGACCAGAGGAAATTGTTTGCCGGACAGACCAATCTGTCGAATCTTGAGCGCTGGGCACTTAACCAGGCTGAAGACGGTAATCGCAATCACACTCTCGCCCGGCATGCCTTCACAATGGTTGATATGGGTCACGATCTCGACGTTATTACCAGCAAGGTACTGGAATTGAATTCCAAATTACCTGATCCGCTGGAAGAAGGAGAGATTCACCGAACTATATTAATCACCGTCAGTAAACGGATCGCAGCGAGGAATAGTAAATGACAGATAATAACAATCTTGTTTTAATCGCAGGCAAATCAGGTACTGGTAAGACTGCAAGCTTACGCAATCTACCAGATCAAAAAGGAGTCATATACCTGAATTGTGAGACCAACAAGAAGCTGCCCTTTGCTTCGAAGTTCAAACAACAGGTAATCACGGATCCAAGACAGGTCCCGGCTATTATCAAGCAGTCCGAGGATCACTCCAATATCAATACAATTGTAATTGATACTGTGACGTTTCTTATGGGTATGTATGAAAATACCTTGGTCAATACAGCCAAGAATAAAATGCAAGCCTGGGGCAAGTATGCTGAATTCTGGAAGAAGGATCTAATGCAAGATGCAGTAGCCAATTCCAGTAAGAACATCATCATGCTGGCTCACACAATGGACGTGCTGAACGAAAATGAAGGAGTCATGGAGACTCTAGTCAAGATCAAAGGTAGTGTAATGAACGAGGGCATTGAAGCCTGGTTCTGTAATGTCATTGCCTGTAAGAAAATGGCTATTGCCTCTTTGGATGGATACAAGAGTGACTTGCTCACCTTTACCGAAGAAGAAGAGATTCTTCAGTACAAGCATGTTTTCCAAACCAAACTGACCAGGGAAACGGTTCACGAACGTATACGTGGACCACTAGGAATGTGGGACAGGAAAGAAACCTTCATTGACAACGATGCAACACACATTCTGAATCGCCTACATGAGTATTACCGTGGTGATACTGATGAATAAATATCGTGTACGTATGGTACGTGATACATCTCAATCTGTAGACATAATCGTAACAGCTGATAATCCAGACGAAGCCGAACATAAGGCCTGGAATGCGGCTCGTTCCAACTTCGAAATCAAGTGGGACGAAGATGAAGGCTACGGTGAACCCTATTGCCCGGACTATAACGATGATATTGAAATTCTACAGCCTGGGCACCCCGTCTCCGACGGGTCATTCGAACTCCGCGAGGAGTGATCACTCTGTAACAGCAATACGAGGAAATAAGTATGAGTATTAATCAACTCGCAATCAACGACGACGTTGAAAAAGGCAATACCGACACACTTGGCGGTGGGTTCACAAAACCTACTGGCTTGACCCCATGTACCATTGATATGGCATATTTGGGCAAGTCCAAAGGTGGCGCCATGAGCCTGAATCTCCACTTGAAGTTGGCTACTGACAAAACTGTCATTCGCCAAACTCTGTGGGTTACATCCGGCGATGCCAAAGGCAATAAGAACTTTTACGTCAATCAAGCCGGGAAGAAATTTCTTCTGCCTGGCATGCAATTGGCTGATCAAATTGCCCGCATTACTACTGGTAAGCCGATGGCTGAACTTTCGGCCGAAGAAAAAACCATCAACCTTTGGGACTATGAAGCGTCTGCTGAAAAGCCAACAAAGGTTCCCGCTTTAACCCAGATAATCGGTCAGCCAATCTTACTTGGCTTGCTGAAGATCCGGGAAAATAAGAGGGTCAATGATGGCTCTGGCAACTATGTACCCAGCAAGGATGAACGGACCTTTAACGAGATCGATAAAGTGTTCTATCCGGATGGCTACACAGTAACTGAAAAGGATGCCAACGCTAAAGAGGCCAAGTTTCACAAACGCTGGTCTGACAAGTACGACAGTGACTACATACAGGATGACTATGATCCTAACGTCGCTGGCACCACTGATGACTCCCTGCCGGATGCACCAGCAACCGATACAGGTAGTCTCTTTAGCTAGTGGCTCTCTTTTTAGGCTGTGACCCGGGTGCAAAGGGGGCAATCTGTCTCCTTGATCCCAGCAAACGAATCGCAAGATTCGGACCAGCTCCAGGGGGGAAAATCCCCTCTGGAGTTATTTACAAAGCCATCCTTGGGGATCACATGGATCTCATAGCACGTGCAGCCATTGAAGAAGTTCATAGTCTTTATGGTATGTCCGCTAAAAGCAATTTCAGCTTCGGCTGGAACTGCGGCAGCGCCAGTACAATGCTTGAGATCCTATTGGATCCTTATAACGTGGAACTCGAAAGAGTCCAACCTAAGATTTGGCAAAAGGTCACTGGCGTGACAGAAAGGAAAGTTGGTAAAGACATCAAGCCAGTAGTTGCTGAGGTAGCTCTTGAGTTGTACCCCAATGCAGTCTTACACGGTCCTAAAGGAGGACTCATGGACGGTAGAGCCGATGCTTTAATGCTCGCGCACTACCTCTTCATGCTATCTCAAGGAGAATAAAATGAGCCGTTATCCAAGCAGAAAGAAATTGCGCTCCAGGTTCCATAAGAAAACAGCGCAAGCCTTGGGTGATCCTAAGTTCGCAGAAGGATCTGTGATAGGGGACTTTAACGTCCTTCGACACATGGGCCACTCAGACGTGAACAAACGGAACAATCACATCATGGCAAAGCCTCAGCATTGGTATCGGTGTTTATGCTCCTGCGGAACTGAAGAGAGCCGTACACAACAAGAACTGATCGACGTAAGAAGAAACCAATGTTGCTTCAAATGTCGTGAACAACACGGAGAAGTGAATGAAGATTCATCTTGAAGAGCATGAACTGAAAGAGATTATTCAGGATCACCTGATTAGTCACATGCCGGATCTCAATAATCGAACATTTGAGATTCAATTAATCGCCGGTCGTGGTGACAATGGTCACCGAGCCGAAATTGAAATAGTCACAGTACATAACCCCCCCAATGTGACTTCGGAAGCAGAAGCAGAGCCAGAAACTGTCGCAGGCGAAGATCCTGCGGTTCCGTTCAAGTTCGGTGAAGACGAGTCAGAGGACTCGTAACACTTACCCCACGGAGCCAGGAATATGTCTGATTTCATTAAGTTGATAGTAGCTACAGCAATTATATGGACGTTATGGTTAGCCGCCCATATTGCCGCTGCAATTATTGGCACGTTCCTGGCCTTGTGGGGCCTTTATTTCTTTACTCGAGTTGTAAATGAGGAATTAGAAAATGACGCAGAAAAACCAGAATGAATTAACACCATTGCTTCAACTCTTACAAGACCAGGCAAAACTGCTCGGCAACATGCAAGTATTTTTACTCTCTCAACAGACAATGCTGAAGACCTTACTGAACACTTCGAAAGCCGTGACAACTGAGTATCAGAATCACGTCACACGAATTGTTAATATGCGTAAGAAACTTGAACCCTTCACTACTGCTACCGAGAATGAAAATGACAACGAAACTGTCAATCAACCTGATAACGGATCTGTTGAGTGAAAAGTTAGAGATGCTTCATAGCGGTGACGAAGCCCCAGAAGCCTTAGTAATGATTGCACATCCTGAGTCTAACGACTGTGTCGTAGATGCCATGAATAGAATCTTTGAGAACGTCTCAGCGTACATTGGGATACAGAATATTCAAGTTCAGATATTCAGCGTAATGTATGTCCTCGACATCCAAAGAAAGATTAACCCAGACACTTTACTATTATTCCTGCAGTATCCTAGCGGGGCTACACGGAAACTCGAGTTAACCCTTGATGGTATGATGGCTAAGTTGCATTTCCTCAAATAACACGGAGAATTGATATGGAAACACCTGACAATTGGGTAATTATTAAGATTAAACACCCTAAAGAAACCATGTACAAAATTTTAGCAGGGTGGAGTGGCGGATACTTGGATGGAGATGCTTGGCGAATGAATTCTGGCATTGTTAAAGTGGAAGAAGAAGGCAACCACATACTATTTCATGGCTATTCTGGCAGTGTTTACAAGTGCCGTAAAGGATCCGAAATGATACGGATGAATAGTGCAGGCATCTGGAAACAGCTCAAAGAAGCTCACCCAGACCTCGTAGAACTTATCGAGTATGCTGACTTTGTCAAAGAATTTAAAGACCTCGACTTTTACAAAAAAGAGGTGAAATCATGAAACATTTTTTAGAGCACACTGACATTTCTGTTTCCAATGTGCATTCAGAAGAACAGTGCAAGGGACAGCCCTGCACTATTCACAATAGATCTGATCATAATATGAGACACTTCCCGCAACATTGGAGATCAGATCGCCGCATCATGGAACGCATCTGCCCACATGGAGTAGGCCATCCCGATCCTGATGAGATCGACCCAGACACAACACACGGCTGTGACGGCTGTTGTAGATAGTTTCGTTTGGCAACGAAAAGTTGACTGGCGTTTCGCCAGCAAAAGGTATGATCGTATGATGAGAGCGAAAGCTCTATGGACGCGGGTTCGATTCCCGCCAGCTCCACCAAATGTTCTCAGATTCGCAACGATTGAAGTTAATTTGAGAACATCTGCTGGGGCTGCACTGGTTTCGACATGGTGGGGACGTAAACTCGGACGATCAGGAGTGACTCTCCTTAATCAGTCAAAAACCATAGTCGCAAACGATGACTATTATGAGCCACTGCGCCTAGTAGCGTAAGCCTCCGAGGATCAGCTCCCTCGTTACCAGATTGCCGAGCAGGGTGAAAGGCCCTGCACCTATTTTAAGGAGAATCCCCATGACTATTGCTGCACTCAGAATCCCGTCTGGTGTAGGCGCACACGCAGACCGGGTCGTAAAAAATAAAACAGCGTTCGAACTCAAACGAGCAGGAGCCAAAACGTACGAAGAATTGGTACAAATTGGTATTGATGCTAATATGCATTTCCCTGAAGGCTGGGCAGAACACGTAATGAATCAGCGTAAACATTTGAAATAAAACCCCATGACCGCATCAAGATAGACGTATCAGCGATGGTCCAGGTCATGGGTATTACTTAAATAAGGGGCTATCAGCTGCCATTCTCTATTCTAGAACAGGGAATGTCAGACGCCGCATGTGGGAGGTCGGCATTGCATAAATACCTGGAAGGGTGAAACAGTCCCCAGTAATGGGCTTTCCGAGTAACCAAGGCCTCACGACTATGTAAGCTGCTACAATCTTCAGCGAAGGATCGAATTCAGGCACATCACTGCCGGTGGATCCTAGTAATCTGGAGCACAAGTGTACAGGCTGATCGGGTCAGCCCAGCTTACATCCCGATTAAGGTACTCACGCTACAAGAGAGAAGCGTGAGCTAAGTTTATTCCTGTTTCTACCACCTCGCCCGTTTAACCTGCAGGGGGTGCAGTAGATATAAAAAAAGCCTTATTATTTGATTCATAGGCTACTCCACACTAGGGTAAATGGTTTTTCCCTGGGCACTTGTGGTGAAGATAGCGGCGTTATCCCGGCCGTGCCTACTACGGGGTGACAAATTTAATATCACGTTTTGTGATAAAGGAAACATTATGGGACACCCAGAAATACCAGGTGAAAGACGGCCTATTAGCATGGCCATCCGGGCAGACATTGTTTACAAACTAGATGAAAACTTTGAACAAGTCATGCAATCTGCTCAGCTCCATATGATGGATGCTATTGCTACTGTGTTGGTTATGCACCAGCGCTTTGAGTGCATTAGATGCCTTAACAACAGGTTACTACAAGACTTCTTTCCCTGGCTTAATGAAACAGGATATGTTCACATAATTAAGGACTTCGATTACTCCGTATTCATGCGGGAAGTGGTTACATGGGCCTATAACTGGGCCATTGAACAGACTCAACACCCTTGTACCGATGGTATGAACAGCTCCAGGGCACACTAATTCACAGAACATTGTTGTTTAACGATAACAGAATTAGAGTTATCGTTATTTTTCTAGTACTTGTGTCAATTATCGCAAGGCTTTAAACTACATAATACCGAGGAGACCCCGTAATGAATTCAGGAATTGGCGATATAAATAGCCAAGATAAGGGATCGGGCGCTCGCCTTAATGAAGGTAAGCCTAATTGGTCCTTAATGCCTATACAGCAAGTCTGCTGGTTAATGAATTGTAATGCAGTTATGGAGTGGGATGAAAATACCACCATTACGCTCAATGATCTGGTAGATAAGGTTGCTTGGCTACAAATGGAGGGAACTCATCAATCCACCTATGACCTACTTAAATGGTCAATGGCTTATTTAGTAGACAGACATGCAGGATACGTTAGATTATCATTCGAAGAAGTAATTCGCGTGTGGGAACACGGAGAAAGCAAATACGCCGCATTTAATTGGATGAAGGGCATGCCCTGGTCCGCTGTGTTGGCTTGTTATATGCGTCACATTATGTGGCTACATGAAGGGGAACACTACGACCAGGAGTCGGGTCAGCACCACGGTGCTCACTTGGTCTGTAATGCCATGATGCTTTGTCATTTCGTGGATTATTTTACAGAGGGTAACGATCTCCCGGTGAAGTGGTTCCTATAAAGGGAGCACCACCAGTATGATAGACAAGAAGCTTTATGATTTTGCTACTTTGCGCCAGGCTGAATACTTGGATGCTATAAATAGTCAAGGTACTTTAGATAAAGCGGCATTGTCGCTGGACATAAATACCCGGACATTAACCCGCGGTATATCAGCTTTGAGGAATAAAGCCGCTATACAAGGATACGCACCAGAACATGATATGACCAAAGTGGTCGCAGAACCATTTGGTTGTAGAGGAACCTCCACACTGTATAACAAAGACGGCAACATCGTCTCACAGTGGGTTAAAACTCAGCGTAATGCTGAGCACATCGCTGAAGCCATGAGAGAAATGGTGAATGCACTGAAAGAGGAAGTCCCCCAACTTAAACCAAGCAAGAGCAGACCAACAGATGTAAACGCCGACCTAGTTAATCTCTATCTCGTCACAGACTACCACTTGGGTATGTATGCCTGGGGTGAAGAGACTGGAGCAGACTGGGATATGACGATCGCTAGTTCACTCTTGCTGGCTTGGTTCGCAGAAGCCATACGAACCTCTCCGGATGCTGAAGTCGGCATTCTGGGGCAACTAGGGGACTTCCTCCACTTTGATGGCCTCGAATCCATTACACCAGCAGGTGGACATCTATTAGACAGCGACACACGCCGTCGGATGCTCCAACGAGTAGCTATTCGTTTGATACCTCAGATCGTTGAAATGATGCTGAAGAAGCATAAACAGGTTCACATGATAATGGCTGAAGGTAATCACGACACAGACAGCTCTGGCTGGCTCACAGAAGTTTATGACTGGCATTATGCCAATGATCCACGTGTCACTGTAGACACTACTGTACATCCCTATTACTGCTTTGAGTGGGGCAAGACCTCACTATTCTTCCATCACGGTCATAAGCGGAAGATGACAAGCCTCGACGACGTGTTTGTGGCTAAATACCGGGAAATCTTCGGTCGCACAGACTTTTCTTACGCACATATGGGCCACTTGCATCACGACAAGGCCCTGGAAACCAACCTTATGATCTTAGAGCAGCACCGTACTCTTGCCAGCCCAGATGCTTACGCTTCCCGAGGAGGCTGGATGTCCGGCCGCTCTGCTAAAGTCATCACATATCACCGGGCATACGGAGAGGTTGCAAGACTATCCATTACACCGGAGATGCTAAAGGCACCCGAATGAAAACACTGTCTGAGTTACAGACCAGGCTCGTTGCAATATTGAGTCCAAATAGAAAGAGCAGCTGCTTCAGTGAATACGAAGGCTTACTGAATGATCTTCTTGATTACTTACAGCAGGCTCCGGCGCCGTCTTCGGCTTCCGCTGCCGCTCCAGCCGAGACTCTGCCTACGCCTGCAAAGGTTGGACAACAGAAAATATTTCAAGTTGTCATTACCCTGGCACAGGCTTATCCGGCCAACGATAAAGATGAAGCTTGGAATAAAGCGCTAGAAGACATCGAGAGCCGAGATGGTATGGAAGTTACAAATCATAGCATCTATCAACTTTTATCTAAGGATATGTAACACAAAAGATGAGATAAAAAGTGAGATAAAAAAATCCCCGGTATTAGCCGGGGATTAAGAACCACCGTCAATAGACAGCAGACCGAGGAGTTACTTCACAAGCTGTATTCTAATCAAAGGAGTGTACACTTGTCCAGAGACACATGTAATTGTAGCCCGGACACTGTGCCAACTATAGAGCGTAGTCCCACCAGAAATCCTAGCGATTGCCTGGTCGGTACCTTCGACTCTGTAGGAATCAACGACAACATTCCCACGCTCTACCGCCCAAGTAGCTGTATTGATTTGATCGGCTGGATCCGTGAGTGCAAACTCAATGCCGCAGTCAATGTAGAAGTCCACCACGTCGGCAAGCCGCTTCTCTGACTCAAATATGTCTTGGCTCATAATTCAAACACCCGTCTATCGTTTAATTGGAACTGAATGATCTTCACTGGATTCACATTCACGCTCGCTGTAAAGATGGCAACAGGGTTACCTGCTGAGTTTAGTGCATCATCTGCAACAGTGTGACTTCCACCGCCGCTATCTTTTGCTAGGTTACTCACGATAACCGAGCTGCCATCAGATCGTTTTACAGTGGTGTAGCTCACAGAGACTCCCACTGTGTTGCGCTGGTTGAATAGAACCAGGTTGTAGAATCTGCAGCCACCGACAAAGCAACATCGGCTGAGAGCTTATTGATCGAAACACCCGATTGAGGAAATACATCACATGCACTTGCTCCGGTATTCTTGACCACTACCATTTTAGCGCCCGTCGTTACTGGCAACTTCACTGAATCGCCCGGACTGGCAACTGTCTCCACCAGGTTCCAGCGGGTCGTCAATAGCGTAGCAGAGACTTGTCCACCGCCTGCGAAGGCTGTAATGGCAAGCGTTATACCACCCAATTCATCCAGTACAGCTTTATAGCTGTCAGTGAAGGCATTAGTATCTGCTTCGCCCTCATAAGCAATTTTGATTTCCCCGCCAGTTTGATCAGCCGTAGCGGACGCTTCAATTCCAGTAAGTTTTGTTTGCTCGGCATCCGAAAATGCATTTGTATCTGCATTGTTTTCGTAGGCCGTTTTAATTTCAGCATCACTTTGATCTGCAGTAGCGGAAGCCTCTATTGCTGCAAGTTTGCTTACAGCAGCATCATCAAAAGCGTTAGTGTCGGCTTCTGCCTCGTAGGCAATCTTAATCTCAGCCCCTGTTTGATCACCTGTAGCTCCGGCTTCAAGGCCATCAAGCTTGCTGTGATCAGCATCTGTAAATACATTTGAGTCCGTAGCAGCTTCTACCGCAGTACGAATCTCTGCATCACTCTGGTCTGCCGTAGCTCCGGCTTCAATACCGGCTAACTTAGAACGCTCTGCAACTGTCATTAAGAGCTGCACAATACCTTCAACGAGATCGTCAGAATCGCCTGATAAGGCAACTGTTGCCAGCTCATCAATCGTCAGAGAGGTCTTGATCCAGACAGCAGCAGCAGCTGAGTTGTCGATACAGCGAAATACTTCATTGGTATTCTGGTTCATCCAGATAGACCCAACGGAGTACCCATCATTGACGTCATTGGTATTCAGTGGATCGGCAACACCATCATACTTGTTCAACAGACCTGAACTAAAGACCGCAATGGCTTGTGCCACCCGAAGAGGAGTCATAGTCTTGGTGTTATTGGTTCCACCTTCTGCTTCCGCCTGAGAAGCCAACAATGCATTTGTGACTTCAGTCCAGATAGCTATATTTATCGCAGCATCAAGACAGACAAACACACTACCGTTACTTGTGTTAGCCCATAGCGAGCCAACAGAATAACCACCGTTTGAGTCATCTGTAGTCAGAGGATTAGAAATAGCCCCAAAGTTGTTCAGCACATCCTGGTCAAGCGTAGCGAGAGCCTGGGCTACTCGAAAAGCTGTCATGGTTTTAGTGTTTTCAACCCCAGCTTCGGCCTCTGCCTGGGAAGCTAGAGCAACATTTGCCTGGAACCCTGAATCATTAGTCAGAGTGGAGAGATTGTCACCAGGCTGTGTAGCACTTAGTGCTATAACTGCTACTGCAGCGACATCGATACCATCGACAAGACCAGAAATGACAAGATCCCCTACAATTTCCACATCGGCGGGCATTCTATAGGAATCCCCTGCTTGAGGTTCTTGTAACTGGGGAACTACTTCGTTAAGAATGATTACGTCATGTTGAGCCATAGTTAATCCTTATACAGCCGTCCATACTGGCGCTGTGATAGTTCCAACATTTACATATACAGCTGGAGTTGTATTGTCTACATATAAGTGACCAAGTTTGGCTGTGCCATAACCAGTACCGAGCACTTCGTTAACTCCGCCTGCTAGATTGGTTTGTGCAGCAGCTCCAACAACTCCAGTACCATCGTTTTCAACGACTACCGTTATTTGGGTTGTGAGTAAAAAAGCGTATGGGAATAGAACAACAATATGGCCATCCCAGAGAGCTTTGATTGCTGTTGCAGTGACTGCGATAGGACTTCCGGCCCCATCCGTGGGTAAATTGATAATAGCATCTGTTCCATCAAAGTCGATGCCTAACAATTGGTTAATTGAAACGGGTTGTAGAATAGCGACAGTAAGACTGTTACCAGGAGTGCCATCAACAACAGCAGTAAATGTTAAATCGCTGTTGAGAGGGGCTGAATCAACCAAAAGAAAAGCATTAACTGGAGCCACATAATCTGTCGGTGCGCCACCCGCAGTAAGTGGCCCAATGGCTGCTGCCTCTACAGCCAACTGCTTCAAATCAGGGCGATCAATGTCAATAACAGGTATAACATGTCGATCTGACATTTCAGACAAGATTTGAAGACGAGAATTCGGTGCTACTCTTGGCACTGCACTTTCCTCTAAAATAAACGATTATACGGAGTATACACCATGAACGATTATGAAAGGAGCGGAAATGATTACACCAGATATGTTCGATAAACAGTTAGTTTTAGAACTCCCTGACCCAAAGATACCCTTCGCTCCGAGACTTGGTGAGCGAGAAGTCCGCGGAGGCATGTTTAAAAAGAACCTGGATACCGGCGAAGTCCGAGAAAAACCGGACTATTCTCGCTTTGACGAGTTTCCAGGATGACCGTTCGTCAGATCAGCATTACCGCCTATCGGAAACACGTCAGCAGCGGTAAGGCGCTGAACCAATGGAGCCGGATCTATCAGTACCTTCTCGGCACCAAAGGCTTAACCAGAGCAGAGATAGCTGAAACTCTGCACCTACGAGTCAGCTCAGTATGTGGCCGTACCAAAGAACTATTGGATGCACATATGGTGCGTGAATTACCCCGCCGTCCGTGCTCCATTACCCAGGAAATGGCTCACCCAGTTATCTCGGTAGCCAATCCACCCACTGACTCAGAAGATGTCATCGCCCAATTGCTGGGTTAAACACTGACTAATTGCGGAGTAACTTACATGATTGACCGAAGTGGAAGAACATATGAACAGTACAGACAATTATTTTGGGATCAACAGGAGATCATTAAAAAACTGCGGGCCACTATCACGGAACTGAAACAAGAAGCCCACGATGAAGAACAATGCGATCGCTGTGGGATCCATGTCCCAGACGGTGCAGGCAATTATGTGCTCGACGACCGTGTGTGTTTCGATTGCTATGTGGCTTACACAGGAGAAGCCCCATAAAGGTTTATAAATAGACCGATTAGTCTAGTAATACTAGACTAAATCACCCTAAAGTAAACTCAGGAGTATTTTGATGAGTGATAAGAATGAACCTATCAGAGAATGGCACTGGAGTTATACAATAGGTGGAATACTTGCACTGTGCCTTTGGACGTATCATTTAATTCAATACCTGGAGACACACTGATGAGTAAGCGTATGAAGGATGAAAGGCTGGCTGAGATTGAAAAGAAACTTCGCAAATGCGGCTGGAGTGAATCAATCAAAGGCGAACTTACCGACGATGAAGCATTGTTCGTAGCCCTCAAAGCCGAACGCGCCAAGGTCGCGGAGTTGGAATCGAAATTTAGTTCAGAGTATTGGGATAGAGTTGGCGTAGAGATTATGCAACTCAAGGCCAAGGTTGCGGAGTTGCGAAAAGAAAACTACGACCTGATGACAATCAGCATCCCAGAATTGCAACTAGATTTGAAAGATGCCCAAGCCACTATCAGACGGTTATGTGAAGCTACGGATTTTGATGTCCTGCATGATGAAGGAACATTAGAATCTCACCTTGCTATGAAAAACGCTGGGCTGCTCTAACACAAAACACGGAAAGGAGAAAAGGAATGAGCTGGAAACATAAGCTCGTATATGTAGAGTGGGTGGATGCGAGTCAGCCCGTACCAGAATGGCAATTCTTTGCTGATATAACTCCAGACGGTAATGTGCATTGCAAGTCTGTAGGCTGGGTACATACATACGACAAAGACATGCTGATGATCTTACCTGCTGTGGTTGGCCTTTCTGGCAAGCATCCCTCTGGTATGGGCACTATGACTATACCGCGTAGCGCCATACGCTCTATCAAGGAAATTAAATTGCCATGAAATGGGGAGCCTATTGGTTTTGGTATGTGATAACCATCATTCGGGTAATTGTTATAGATTCAACCCGGAAATTCGAAGGAGAAGATAAATGAAACGCACGGATCTCACAACAGCACTTTGGACAGCCTTTTGGCTTTTCGTGCTCACCACAGGTGATCCTGATATAATTGACCTTGTACAAACCTGGTTAGGAAATCAATTATGAGAAACCTTTGCATGGCCCTATGGACGGGCTTATCGTTCCTGCTGCTTTTTATTATGCTGTGGGTTATTAACGGAGTCCTGTCACAGCCCGTGTATGGCGCCGAAAAGGGAAAACTGCCCCTGGAGAGCGGATACATCAATATGGAGCATTTAAAACGTCCTCAGATCGCTCCTAAGCGCATAACTATTTCAACTGGATACATAGTATCCCCCAATACGGGCAATCTAGAGATGATTGACACCCGGACCTACCAACAGGGGAATCAACTTATCACCACCGGTTACGTGGGATTCAGCCCTATTTATGTAAATACAACTGTTGATATTTCAGTTGACATCAGCATAGACGAATAAGGAATGGGATGACCTCAAAATCCATGAACAACTGGGTATGTTATTGCCTGGATCACAACTGGACTAGAGCAATCTGGTCCATTTTACCATCTCGCTGTTTTCATCCAGACTGCGAAGATAATGTCCTTCGTTGGCTGGAACATGAAGTAAACGTGCTATCCGGTCCCATGAAGGGTAAACGATTATTGGTATGTGATGATTGTAGTCACAAGATGAGAGCAGCCAGCTTTGCAGCTGGCGCTCGAGTCAATCATATTGATAAATATACTGTCGAATACATCCCGC
>Ga0307378_10006919_pt1 | contig 15370 bp, 15 predicted proteins | sample UN1MG_FD_202238 | JGI IMG/M metagenome (GOLD analysis project Ga0307378, IMG submission 202238) | Soil microbial communities from Risofladan, Vaasa, Finland - UN-1 | ecosystem: Environmental > Terrestrial > Soil > Coastal area > Acid sulfate soil | place: Finland: Risofladan, Vaasa | collected...
AGGGTGACCGCTTGGCCCTCCGGGTCGGTGAGCTGGAAGTGGTCGGTGATCCAGCCGTCCCAGCTCTGGATGATGACGGTGTTGGCGATCTTGACCCTGGGGCCTTCGACTCTGGACATGATCATGGTGACGACGAGGTGCATCTCGATGGACTGGTCGGTCTCGTTGCCGAAGACCAGGCCGACGACCTGGCCGGGGTCGCTGGTCATCTGCCGGGTCGAGTACCAGACGCCGGCGCCGATGGCCAGCACGACCACAAGGAAACCCATGTAACTTCTCATGACAGATCCCTTCGATGGCGTGATGCCTCGCTTCGAGCGACGGTTGTCTCAGCACACGTCGCGGCCGTCTACGGTTTTCGCACGACCCAGAGTTGTTCCCGGCCGTATGCGGGCGGCGACTCGTCGTAATCGGAGTACTCCGCCTCGATCTGGAAACCGGTGAGTTCTAAAAGATACCGCATCTCGTGGCGGTATGTCCAGCGGAGGGCGAGGTGGTCGATATCCTCGCGGATGACCTTGCCGGCGTCGTCGATCTCCTGAAACCGCCAGCGCTCGACGAGCAGTTGTTGGAGCGGGTCGGTTCGCAGGCGAGTGAACTCGATTTCCACCTTGTTGCCCGAAACGGGGTGGCAGACGGTGGGCTTGTCGCAGGGGTTCTTCGCGTCGGGAACGCACAGGTCGAGGCGAGGGTCGAACAGGTCGAGAATCAGCCGGCCGCCGGGTTTGAGGTGGCGGTGAATGCAATTGAGGCAGCGGCGCTGGTCCTCGGGCGAGAGGAGGGCCTGGAACGACCGGAAGGCGATGATGACCAGGGCGAACTGCTGTTCGAGGTCGAAGTCGGCCATGTTGCCGGGCAGGAAACGAACTCGCTCGCGCACGTCGGGTGCGTGGCGATCACCCTTCGCGGCGGCCCGGCGGAGCATGGCTTCGGAGAGGTCCAGGCCGACAACGTCGAAGCCGGCCTCGGCCAGCGGCCAGGCGACCCGGCCGGTGCCGGCGCCCAAGTCCAACACGGGCCCACCGAACCGCCGGGCCTGGCGCAGGTAGAAGGCGACGTCCTTGTCGCCGGGCGCGAAATCCTGGGCGGTCAGCTCGTCAAACGTTTCGACGTTCAGGCCATCGGCCTGATAGAAGGGAGTGTCGTCGGTCATTGTTGTTGCCCTTTCATCGGGGCGCGAAAGGCTGGAAAGCCTGTCCCACACGTTGACGGGCTGGAGAACCTGTTCCGCAGGTTTCCTCTGCGGCCGGCTAGGCCATGATCCGGCCGCGCATGACGGTTACGGCCTGGCCGAGAAGATCGACGCGGTCGCCGCGTGCGCGGACCTTGACGACGCCTCCGCGCTTTGAGACCTGGTGGCCGACGAGTTCGGTCTTGCCGAGGCGCTGCGACCAGAAGGGCGTCAGGGTGCAGTGGGCGGCTCCGGTTACGGGGTCCTCGTCTATTCCCAGACCGGGAGCGAAGAAACGGGAGACGAAGTCGCATGCGCCTGAGTCGCTAGGGGCGGTGACGATGCAGGCGTCCATGCCGGCGCCCAGGAGCTTTGCGGGGTCCGGTTGAAGGTTGCGGACCACGTCCTCGGAGCCGACCTCCACCAGGTATTTGTGGAAGCTGTCGCGGTAGACGCCGAGAGGCCGAGCGCCGAGGGCCTCGGTGATGCCCAGGGGCAGGGTGCACTCTTCCACGGGCAGGGCGGGGAAGTCCAGGCAGATCCAGTCCGATTCGCGCCCGGCGGTGAGCCGGCCGGACTGGGTGTGAAAAGTGATGGGCTCGTCGGGTGAGGCGAGCTTCTCCTCCCAGAGCGCGTGGGCACTGGCCAGAGTGGCGTGACCGCAGAGTGGCACCTCGACGGTGGGCGTGAACCAGCGGAGGCCGAAGTCGTTGGGGCCGCGTGGAACGACGAAGGCGGTTTCCGAGAGGTTCATCTCGGTGGCGATGGATTGCATCCAGGCCTCGGCGGCCTCCTCGCGGAGCACGCACACGGCGGCCGGGTTGCCGCCGAACGGTTCGGAGGTGAAGGCGTCCACCTGAATGAGCGGTGTGGTCATGGGATCGGTCTCCGTAGGATCTGTGGTCGGGCACAGGGTAACGCAGGATCGGGCGTGTATCCATGGGCGGGCGGTCGGCGGGGTGGGGACGTTTTGGGCGTCGGTCAGATGGTGCAGGCAGGTCGGCGGGATGGGCTACGTGGCCGTCCACGGTTCGATGCGTGTGGTGAGCCATTCTGCGATTTGCTCGGCAGACTTTTCGCCGCGCGCGATGGCCCAGAAGAAGGACTCGACCTGCTCCGACGGGATCAGGCGATACCCGTTCAGTCGCAGGCAGACGTCGGCGGCGACAAGGGCCGTCCGCTTGTTGCCGTCGACAAAGGGATGAAACTGGATCAGGGCGTGGACCAGAGCGGCGACCTTGGCCGGCAGGTCTGCGAATAGCTCTGTGCCATCGAAGGCCGAGAACGGCCTGGCCAGCGCCGACTCGACGCCGCCGGGGTTGATGGTGCCCTGGGCACCGCCCGTTTCCTCGATGACGCGGGCGTGAATCAGGATCAACTCTTGGAGCGAGATCCAATTCACCGGGCCAGGTCCTCGAGAGAGCTGCGGTGGTCGTGGATCGATTGGCGAGCGAGTTCGTCCACTCGGGCGAGGCGCTGACGGTCGAGCGGTCCGGCGAGGAGCAGGATTTCGCCGCCGATCTCCACGGCCTCGTAGGTCCGGCCCGGGGCGCCTTCGTTGAACGCGTCGGGCATGACGATGCGGCCGTTTTCGGTGCGGGCGATTCCAAGGTACTTCACGCGTTTTCTCCAGCTTCAACGGCGGGCGAGGGCGCCGGCCGCTCCTCATTGTACCCGGGCCTACGACGGGTTGGAAACGCGTGGCGTGGCTGCATTCCTGCGGGCCGGCCGGGTGCCCGCAGCACGCGACGACCTGCGTAGGCGGTTGGGCGACGAGGGTGTTCGGGTCTCCGTTCTGTCGCCCTTCCAGGGCTTGGGGGTACGAGGCGGCTGATTTCCAGGGGCTCGCACCCCCTGGCGGGCTTACGCCCCTGGCTTTCGACTGGCGCCGCTACGCGGCTGGGGCGGGGGTGATCGGACCTTGATCGGGGGTTTCTGGGGGGAAGAACCAGACAAGTAGACGCAGGCACGACGGTTGGGAGAGAGAGCGGCACGTCCCGGGGGATTCGCCGCAGAGAGCCGGTTGAACGTGATTGCGGGGCCGCCGGTCCATCGTGCGGGTTTATCGGCAGGCTGACACCGCGAGCCGGTCCATCGTGCGGGTTTATCGGTAGCCCGACACCGGGCGTTGGGCGTTCGTGCTGACCTGTCGGCAGCGTGACACCGGGCGCCGGTCGTTCATGGGGACCTGTCGGCAGGCTGAGACCGGGCGCCGGTTATTGGTCGGTGCGAGGGCGCGACTATGCTGACCGACAGTTGCTTCGATTCGATCGGTAACACGCCGATGCACATGCGTAACGGGGGACGATCATGCTGACCGACAACATTCTCGATCTGATCGGCAACACGCCCATGCTCAAGCTCAACGGGGCGGACATCTTCGCCAAGGCGGAGTTCCTCAACCCGGGCGGGAGCATCAAGGACCGGGTGGCCATGTCCATGCTCGAGGGGGCGGAGCGGGACGGGCGGCTGAAGCCGGACTCGGTGATCGTCGAACCGACGTCCGGGAACACGGGCATCGGGCTGGCCCTGGTGGGGCGGCTCAAGGGATACCGCGTTCGGATCGTCATGCCCGAAGGGATGAGCGTCGAGCGGAAGAAGCTGATCAAGGCCCTGGGGGCGGAGCTGGTGCTGACGCCGGACGCCGAGAGTATCCCCGGGGCCGTCAAGGTGGCCGAGCGGATGGCGGCCGAGGACCCCAATGTGTTCATGCCTCAGCAGTTCGAGAACCCGGACAACCCGCGAGTTCACTACGAGGAGACGGCCCACGAGATCTGGCGGCAGATGACGGGCCGGGTGGATTGTTTCGTGGCCGGCGTGGGCAGCGGCGGGACGCTCCAGGGCGTGGGGCGGTTTTTGAAAGAGCATAAGCCGGATGCGAAGATCGTGGCGGTCGAGCCGAAGAACGTGGCCGCCCTGCTGGGTCACGAGCCGGGGCTGCACCAGATTCAGGGGATCGGGGACGGGTTCATACCGGGCGTCCTGGACGTGTCGCTGGTGGACGACGTGATCGAGGTGACGGACGAGGACGCCATCGAGACGACGCGGCGGCTCGGCGCAGACAACGGCCTGCTAGTGGGCATCTCGTCAGGTGCAAACGTCTGGGCGGCGCGGCAGTTGGCCGGGAAGATCAAGGGGAACATCGTGACGGTCCTGCCCGACCGCGCGGAGCGGTATTTCAGCACGGCGCTGCTATAAAGCGGGACAAACCGGAACTGCACTTGCGCCATGGCCCGCGCTCTGGTCTGCAATGGGCACGCGGCCAGGGGAGGCCAGGTCGGTAGCAGGCGAGGCGCTCGTCGCCGCGGACCGTCAGGCGCAGGGCGTCAGACCGGGCCGGGACGTGTTAAGTTGGGCAACCTGGGAGGCCTTTGCGGGCTGTCGGAGCCCTGTGGAGGCTGTTTGCAAGCTGGATTCGACACCCGATCCCGGCTTAGCGGACGCCAGCGCGCCCCAAGCTGGTATCGGCAGCGCGCTCAAGTTGAGTACGGACCGTACTCAAGGCGTATCGGGACCGGATACAAGGCGTATCCACACCCTGCTTAACTTGACCTCGGACCGTAATCCAACTTGACCACGGCCCCACCGGTCAACTTGAGATGCGTAGGTTGGGTCTGCAGACGCGAAACAGCCTATTCGAGGGCCGACTCCACCGTATCATCCAAGACCGGTGGTTCCACTCGTCGACCGCCACATTGGCAGCACCGGTTGGCGTCGCACGCTTCCCGGTGAAGGGATCTCACGAAGCTGGACCGAGGTGGCGGGTGTGGGCGGGTTGGGCGCCCGTGCTTCGTCGTCGGCGAAGCGAAGGCGGTGACGATCGCGGGGATGCCGAAGGGGCGGTTCGTCCCCCACCCTTGCTGCGCAAGGATGGGGCACCCGGCACTTCTCAGTCGATTGATCTAACCGTTTAGCTCCGGCGCGTCCAAATCCGCGAAGTGGGTCATGCCCGTTCCCTCTTTGATGTCGTAGTTCCTGTACCGGACCTTTACCAGTGCGGCAAAGTCTCCGGCTTTGGAAGGCCCGCCGATGCTCCGAGTGGAAGCTTTTGCACTATAGATCGGCTTCCACCATTTCTTTAGACATTCTGCCGCGCCCCACGTTCCAATGCCTCGGATGCCGGCCACGATTAGAACTCTGTGCCTTTTCGACCATGGGCTCCGTGCTTTGACGATGACCGCGATGTCCTGTACCTCGACCTGGTCCATCGCCGCTTGCCCGGCTGGGCCCTCCGCTCGCCGTCTCGCTTCCAGGAGGTTTTCGTAGCTTTTTGAGTAGAAGTCCCCCCTTTCCAGTTTATATGCGCTTGCTCAGGTGAGGCGCCTTTCACGAAAACCGGGATTAGTTCTCGCTGATCTGGTGGACGTCCTGCCCGCAGCCTCGCAAGTGCTTCGCTTGTTACCGGGTTCGTCGTTGTGCTGCAGATTAGAACCAGATTATTGTTCTCTTTGTCATGAGCTGTGAGGTTGGGCGCATCCCGCACGCGTATCTGGGCCTGCCGTCCCGCGAGGATAAAAGCACTGATCATATTGTTGATTGCCATGAAGTCCTCGATTGCCACCTGTAAGAGGACCTTCTCGGGAGGACCTTCCCTTGGCGGGAAGACGAACAGCGGGTCGTCAAGACCACTGAGGAGCGCGATTTGCCCAGCTGCTCGCCGTCGGGAGCGGGCCTTCGCCCACGCATGGGTCGCCGCGGACCCTACTGTCGCTGAGATGAGGCTCGTGAGCAGCTCGCCAATCATCGTAAACCTCCCGTGCCCAACCAACTAGCTGCCAACCAGCGTCGTAGGTCGGGTATGCATACCCAATGTACTGTATCCGATTGCCGTGTCGAGTCTATCATAACAGGAGGGCGGTGCAACCGGACCCTCGTCACCCTGGTAAGGCCAGTCATTACTGTGGAGTCCGTGGTCAACCGACGGCAAGGCGTTGTACTAGGGGCAGTTGTACGGACAGAGGTCGCCCGCGATGACAGTCCGCGAGAACGCCGGCGGCTACGTGCTCTCGTCGCCCAGGCACCGGTTGGAAACCGGTGCCACACATATGCCAGTGCCACACACCTGCCGGTGGCACACCGTGTTGCCTGTTGCCTGCGGCCGCGCGGGTTCCCGACTCCGTCGGGACGGGTTCCGCCCGCGGCTCGGACTACTCGCCGTACTTGGCGATGATCTCTTCCTTGGACTTGTGCAGGATGTCGTACTTTTTGCCTATCTTGGTGAAGGCGGCGACGGCCTTGTCGATGTGGGCGAACTCGTGGGCGGCGGACAGTTGCACGCGGATGCGGGCCAGGCCCTTGCCGACCACGGGGTGGTAGAAGCCGATGACGTAGATGCCCTCGGCGTACAGGTCGCGGGCCATGTCCTGACTCAGCTTGGCGTTGTAGAGCATGATCGGCACGATGGGGTGGTCGCCGGGCTTGATGTCGAAGCCGGCCTCGGTCATCCCCTTGCGGAAACGCTTCGTGTTGGCCTCGACCTTGTCGCGCAGCTCGGTCGTGGCCGTGAGCAAGTCCATCACGGCGATGGAGGCCTTGACCACCACGGACGAAACCGTGTTGCTGAACAGGTAGGGGCGGCTGCGCTGGCGGAGCAGCTCGATGATCTCCCTGCGGCCGGAAGTGAAGCCGCCGGAGGCCCCGCCCAGGGCCTTGCCCAGCGTGCCGGTGATGATGTCCACCTTGCCCATGACGCCGCAGTACTCGGTGGCGCCGCGGCCGGTCTTGCCGATGACGCCGGTGCAGTGGGCGTCGTCGACCATTGTGAGGGCGTCGTACTTGTCGGCCAGCTCGACGATCCTGTCGAGTTGAGCGACGGTGCCGTCCATGCTGAAGGCGCCGTCGGTGGCGATGAGGCGGTAGCGGGCGCCCTTGGCTTCCTTGAGCTTCGCCTCCAGGTCGGCCATGTCGTTGGTCTTGTAGATGTATCGGGTGGCCTTGCAGAGGCGGATGCCGTCGATGATTGAGGCGTGGTTGAGGGCGTCGGTGATGATGGCGTCGTCCTTGCCCAGGAGGGGCTCGAAGACGCCGCCGTTGGCGTCGAAGCAGGCGGCGTAGAGGATGGTGGCCTCGGTGTGCAGGAAGTCGGATATTTTCTGTTCGAGCTCGCGGTGGATGTCCTGGGTGCCGCAGATGAAGCGGACGCTGCTCATGCCGTAGCCGTGGGTCTCGAGGGCGTCGCGGGCGGCGGCGATGACCTTGGGGTGGCTGGACAGGCCCAGGTAGTTGTTGGCGCAGAAGTTGATGACCTCCTGCGGCGGGGCCCCTTCGGGGTACTCGACGCGGATGTCGGCGGCCTGGGGGGTGAGGATGAAACGCTCCTCCTTGAAGAGGCCGGCCTCACGGATGGAGGCGAGTTCGCGCTGCAGGTCATCTTTCATCTTGCCGTACATGTCGGTTGCTCCGGTGTATGTGGTCTTTCGTTCGTCGGGTTTTGGCCGACGTCCCCTCGGTTGTCTGTTTGGTGATCCTCTGTCCGTGTCGGGTCTGGAGACCCGAGCCACACCTCTGTCGAGTCTGAGGACCCGACCTACTGTGCCTTCTCGCTTCGCAGTCGGACAGAGCGGGCAGGCGGCGGAAGACGGATTACGCGGAGGACTTCTTGGCGCTGCGGCGCCCGATTCGAGCCAGGGCGCGTAGGGCCTCGTTCACGGACTGCGAGTCGGGGAAGACTTTGGCCACGTCCGGGGCCAGGACGACCAGATTCGTCCCCCCGGCGTACCGGCGGGCGTACTTGCCGCGCCGAGCCTTGCTGAAATCGTACTCGGAGAGCATGTCCCGGCCGCGTTGCGTCCTAGTCTTCTTCCTCATAGGCCGTCTTCTCGCGCCGCGTGGCCCTGCGGGCATTGATCAATCGAATCGTGCTGCCGCGATTCGTATGGACCACGACGACCAACCGCTCGCGGTACGTCAAGCCCATCGTAACCCACCTCTGTTCGACTGTCGAGTGCACAGGGTCCGCGATCGTCATCGACAAGGGGTCGCCGAGGACGGTAGCCGCCTCCTCGAACGATACCCCGTGTTTCTTGAGGTTCTGCTTCGCCTTCCTCTCTTCCCACTCGAATCGCAGGGCCATCGATCGGGTGCCTTCTGCTCCGCACGACGGGTAGTCTCTGCCGCCTGTCGTTCTCGGTTCCGCGCGGACTCCCGACTCCGTCGGGATGGGTTCCACCTGCGGCTCGGGTCGACTACTTGCCGCCCAGGCGTTTGCGGGCGGCCTGGTACTCCTTCTCGTCCGGGAAGAGGACGACCTTGGCGCTCTTGCGCGGTCGCTCGATCATCTTTTCGAAGCCGGTGGCGAAGTCGGCCAGGGGGAAGACGTTGGTGATGACCGGCGTGGGGTCCAGGCGCCCGTTGGCCAGCAGGTTCCGGTTGCGGTACCAGGTGTCGAATATCTTGCGGCCGTTGATGCCGTGAATCTGGCAGCCCTTGAAGACGATGCCGTTGTTGTAGTCCACGGGCAGGGGCGACTCGGCGGCGATGCCGAACGCGGTGATCCGGCCGGCTTTGCGGACCATGGCGAAGCAGTCGTCCACGGAGTTCTGCGAGCCGACCATCTCGAGGGCGATGTCGACGCCGTTTCCGCCGGTGTGGTCCAGGACGAACTCGAGGCGCTGTTTGCCGGTGGTCTTGTTGGTGTTCATCTGGAGGTCGGCCCCCATTTTGCGGGCGATCTCCATGTTGAGGTCGTACTTTCCGAAGTGGATGATCCTGGCGACGCCGACGGCCCGGGCGACGCCGACGGCGAAGAGGCTGATCGGCCCGTCGCCGGTGATGACCATGGTCTTTCCGGCCACGTCGGCGTCCTCGCCGAGGACGGCGTAGGTGGCGTTGCCCAGCGGCTCCTGAATCGCAGCCACCTCCGGAGGGATGGAGGGGTCGTTGGGCCAGCAGATGGACTCGGGCAGGGCGAAGTACTCGGCGAAGCAGCCGTCGAAGTCCACGCCGAGGATCTTCATGTGCCGACCCACGTGGAAGGAGCCCAGCATGCTGGTCAGGTCGCCGGGGTCGTAGATGTGGGTCTCGGCGGAGATGTAGTCGCCGACCTTGATGCGCTTGCAGTGGGCGCCGACCTCGACGACCTCGCCGGCGACCTCGTGGCCGAGGATCTGCGGGAGGGCCTTCTCACCGATGCGTCCGGCGGACCAGGGGTCCCACTTGTAGATGTGGACGTCGGTGCCGCAGATGCTGGTGGCCCGGACCTTGACCAGGACCCAGTCGGGGGGCGGCTTGGGGACGGGCTTGTCCTGCATTTCGGCGCCGAGTTCGGGCTTGGTCTTCACTACGGCTTTCATGGTCGGCATGGGGTTCTCCTGTGCGTAGCTTTCAGCCGCCGCGACGGTGCCGGCAACGGTTCGAGCAGGCCGGTGCGACGTCGCGAGGGGGCGTCGGCCCTGTTGGGCAATTAGCAATCCGCGTGCCAGGCTCCTGTTCCGCCTCCGCGGCGTGGTTACGGCGCCGGCAGGGGGGCGTCGGGTGCGGCCTCCACCGTCTTCCACTTCCGGGCCTCTTCGGGCAGCTCGAAGGCGGCGTCCGAGAGGCCGGTGTTGATCGAGTCGGCCGTCAGATCGGGAAAGACGGCCGTGTTGATCTTGTTGCCGCCCTGCTCGACGGAGACGATCCTGACCGGCAGGTGCAGGGAGCGCGAGACGTAGAACTCCATGCGCTGGTAGTCCTTGGCCAGCCAACTGTCGGGCTTGGGCGTGCAGATCAGGTGGTCGGTGTCTTCGGGGTCACCCTCGGTGGGCGAGACGAGCACGACCAGGAAGTTCTTCTGAATCTGGTCCTTCTTCTGACCAAAGGGAATCAGGATGGGGGATTCCTCGATGTCGAAGAGGTCGATCTTCTCGCCGGGCTTGACCACCTCGTGCTGGATCTTGTTCTTGGCGGCCTCCTTGACCTCCCAGAGGTAGCGGCCGTCGAAGATGTACCATTCCCTTCTGTTCACCCAGACGCCGGCCTGGGCCATCTTCTCGAAGTAGATGTAGAAGGCGGGGTTCGGCTCCTGTTTCTTGTAGCGGATCTGGCCGTGCTTGGTGAACTTGTCGTCGGCCAGGACGTCCTCGACGGTGTATTGGACCTGGCACTGGAGGTCGACGACCGAGGCGCCGCGGTCTTCGAGGCGCTGGAGGATGAGGTCGATGCGCTCATCCTTGGGCGGGTCGCCGGCGAGGACGACGGCCAGAATGATGCCCAGAGCGGTTGCCACAGCCGAATCTCCGTATTGTTCATGGCGTAACGAATGACCCGCGGGGCGCCGTCCGTGGATGGCCGCCGGTCCGCCTGTGACGTGAATTTAAGCCATCTGCCCGGTTCCGGCAAGGTCGGTCGAATCGACGGTCGGGGCCCGGCGTCGGTTCAGGGCCGACCGGAGGACCACCACGCCCGCGGCGACCACGAGGACGGCCTGGACGATGAGGATCTGCCACCAGTTCAGGTCGAGCCAGACGGCCGACAGGGACCAGATGAGGTAGCGCGGGAAGCGGCCGACGACGTAGCCCGCGAAGTAGCGCAGGCGGCTGTAGCGGTAGAGAATGGCCAGCCAGCGCACCACGTCCACGGGCAGGGGCAGGAATCCGAAGAGGGTCACGACCATGAAGGGGCTCACGCCGAACCATCGGGCGGCCCAGCGGTAGAGGCGGGTGTCGCGAACCTGTCCGATTCGCCCGTAGCGCAGCAGGAAGGTGATCAGGTAGTACTCGTTGAGGTTGGCGATGCCCGTGGCGACGGCGCACAGACCGGAGACGACCAGCACGCGCAGGGGGACCGACTCGATGAGGGCGACCTGGTTCGAGGCCAGGAGCATGACGATCCAGGCGGTGGGCAGCGGGAAGAAGATGCAACACAGCGACACGTAGAAGAGCCCCAGGGCGACCAGCCACAGGCCCTGGGCGGTCGAGTCGCCGGCCGTGTACCGGGCGAAGGCCGCACAGGCCAGCAGGGTCAGGACCAGCAACCAGACGACGAACAGGAAAAACCAGCGACGCAGACCCATGCCGTCACCGGCGCCGTCCGGGCTGGGGCCGGCCAGAAGGCGGCGGAACGAAAACCGTGTCGGGGTGTTGTCGCTCACGTGCGGTGCGGCTCCCTGGTGGTCGCGCGAATCAGTCGTCGACAAAGCGTCCGTCTCTCATGTGGATGATGCGATCGGCGGCGGCGGCGCAGTCGAGGCTGTGGGTGATCATCACGACGGTCAGGCCGTGCTCTGCGTGGAAGCGGCGGAACAGGTCCAGGACGTTCCGGGTGTTGTCGGAGTCGAGGTTTCCGGTCGGCTCGTCGGCCAGCAGCAGGGCGGGCCGGCAGGCGACGGCCCGGGCAATGGCGGCCCGTTGTTGCTCGCCGATGGACAGGTGGCCGGGCTTGCGGTGGGCCAGGCCCTTGAGGCCGACGCTGTCCAGGACCTCGTCGACCTGTCCATCGGCCACGACGCCGCGGAGGCGCAGAGCCAGTTTGACGTTGCCGGCGGCGGAGATCGTGCTGAGCAGGTTGAACCGCTGAAAGACGAAGCCGATCTTGTCGCGGCGCAGGGCGGTTCGGCCGCGATCCGAGAGGCGGAGGCAATCCACGCCGTCGAGTCGGAGTGTTCCGGCCTGGGTCGGCGGGCACATCAGGCCCAGGACGTTGAGCAGCGTGGACTTGCCGCATCCGCTGGGGCCCATGACGGCCAGGAACGCGCCGCGGTCGATGGTCAGGTCCACGCCGTGAAGAGCGCGGCAGACGCGATCGCCGTCGCGGTAGTGCTTGGCCAGGCCTCGGGCTTGCAGGATCGGCTCGTTCATTCGTATGCCAGGGCGACGGCCGGTTCCAACCGGGCGGCCCGGTATCCGGGGTACAGGGCGCTGAGGGCGCCGCCGACCAGGCCGACGAGCAGAGCACCCAGGAGCCAGACGGCTTCGATCCGCACGGTGGCCAGCGGCATGAGCCACTCGATCAGACGCGCGGCGGCGAAGGACAGGGCGATGCCGAAAGCGGTCCCGCCCAGGCAGATCAGGACGGACTCGGCCACGGCGATGCCGACGAGGTAGCGCCGCGACGCGCCGAGCGATTTAAGAATGCCGATCTCGCGCGTCCGCTGCAGGATCAGGGTGTACATGGTCAGCATGACGAACAGGAAACAGACGATCAGGGCGACGGCGCTGGCGATGTTGATGTAGAGGTAGATCTGCTGAAAGCTGTCGGCCAGGAGTCGTCCGTAGGAGGTCTTGAGCTCGACCTTGGTGTGCAGGGTCCCGGCGAGCAGGTCGGCCGCTTCCTCGGCCCGGGCCGGGTCGGCCAGCTTGACGAAGAACATGCTGGACCAGGGCACGCCGCCGTTGAGGATGTGCCGCATGGTCTGGATGGGTGCGAAGACGCGCCCGGCGACGCCCGACTCGACGATGCCGACGATGCGGAACCGGTGGTCGTAGATGGTGGCGGTGTCGCCGACCTTGTACGGTCCGACGCGGGCCAGGCGGCTGTCGATGATCAGCTCGCAGGCGCCGCGCAGGAGTCGGTCGTCGACGGTCTCGGGGTCGTAGCGCTTGCCGTCGCCGCGGAGCGCCTCGACGTGGCGTTTGAAGGCGGCGCCGCCGTTGAAGAGGGTGCCGGCCTGGAGTGTGCGGCCGCCCAGGAAGGAGGCCATGTCGTCAGGGTCGATGCCGAACATGCGCTGCTGCTGGCCGCCGAGTCGCACGGTGTCCAGGAAAACGGGGATGGCCTTGCGGGCCACTGGGGCGCCGTCCAGGGTGGTCGACTCGATGATCTGTGCGTAGCGGTCGGAGAAGATGGCCCCGCCCTGGAAGATGACGTTGGCATTCTCGGGCAGGACGATGAGTTCGGCGTCGACGCTCTGCATTCGGTCGGCCACCTCATCGAGCATGCCGTGGGAGAGGCTGAGCTGGACGACCATCATGGCCACGCCGATGCCGACGGCCGCGGAGCAGAGCACGCTGCGCAGCTTGTGGTGGAGCAGGTTGGCCACTGGCAGGGCGAGCATGGTCAGGAGGCCTCTCCCCCCTTGTTGTGACCGCACCAATGCGGATTCATCCCGGCGCACGTGAGCGAGAGTATACCGGCTGGCGGTGCCGTTGACCACGCGGCGGGTCCGAGGCCGGGGATCTAGGGTCGCTGGTTGACAGGGGCCTTGTCGAGCAGGTCCAGCAACTCCGTCAGGCGGTTAATGACGTGGTCGGCCTGGTCGGCGTATTCGGGCGTGGGACGATCGGCGTGCAGGAGCAGGACGGTGGTGCAGCCGGCCTGGCGCCCGGAGCGGATATCGAAGAGGTGATCGCCGACCATCCAACTGGCCGAGGGCTGACACTCGAGTTCCTGGCACAGATCCACAATCGGCGCGGCCGAGGGCTTGACGGCGCCGTCGTCGCGGCAGCGCATGGTGTCCACGGTGAGGTTGTGCTTGTCCAGGACGACCTGGGTCCACCGGCGGGCGTTGCGGGTGAGTATGGCGGTGTGCCAGCCCCGGCGGGCCAGAGCGGCGAGTGTTTCGGCGGCCCCCTCCTGCAGGACCGAGTTGTGTGCCGCCCGGTGTTCGTGTCGTCGGAGGATGGCCTCGGCGTCGGCGCGCCGGCCGGCGTCCATGCGTTCCATGGCCTCGAGGATGGGCTCGTTGGTCAGGCCCATCTCGGCGCGCATGCCGTCGAAGTCGAGCACCGGCACGGTGAGCGTGCCGTCGAGGTCGAAGATGACCGCCCCAGCCATGCCAGTTGACCCCTCAGCCGGTACGATGCACGGAAACCGAACGGTCGCCGGCGGACGCTACCGCGAATCCACCACGGGCGGCTCCGTCGTATACTCGCCGTTGCTGCCGATGTAGGCGAAGATGATGGTGTTCCCGCAGTCGAAGTTGTCACCGACGCTGAGGATTCGCCGCTGCCCAGTAGCCAGCAGGGCTCCGCTTGAATCGTAGTACTCGCCCCCTTCGGTACCGATGACGGTGTTGTCACTGCAGGGGAAGGTGATCTCGTCGTCGGCATCGACGTCAAGCAGGCCGCTGCCGGCGACGCCTATGTCCGCTTCGATGTGATACTGAGGTTGGAAAAGATCTTCGCCGGGGTCGTCGAGGACGTCGTTGGTGGCGTAGAACTGGGTGTCGATAGCGGCGTCGCTGTCGTTGATGAACCGGACGCTGATCTCGTCCTGGCCAGCGCCGCCACCACTACCGCCGTCGTTGTCCGGCTCGGCGTCACCGCCACCACCACCGCCGCCGGTGACCGCGACGGCACCGCCGCAACCAACCATGCAGGCGGCCGCCAGGATCGAGATCAGCGCGGTCCAAACGCTCCGCCGCGGGGTGATTATTGTCGAAATCATGGTGAGGCCTCCTACAGTGGGAGTGTAATGCAGGTAGTGTGACCTGCGATTTCTGCCGCCCGGGCCGGCGTTTGTGCTGGGAAGCGGCTCGGGCGACCAACTGCGCCGGGGCATTTGTACCTTGGATCAAGTGTACGCTCAAGCGGCCCAGAGGGAAGCGCCGGGCGTGGCACTGGCGCGAATATTTGACAGTCCCACCGGCCGATTTATAATCTGGGCTGCCGCTGGGCTTCGGTGCGGTTCAGAATCGCCGCCAGCGGGGCGTTGAAGGTATGCGCTGAGATGGCCACGGTTGCGCTGGAGCACGTGCATAAAGTCTATGGCTCGGACTCGGGCCAGGTGGATGCGGTGCGCGACGTGACTTTGGACATCGCGGATCGGGAGTTCATCGTGCTGGTGGGTCCGTCGGGCTGCGGCAAGAGCACGACGCTACGGATGGTGGCCGGCCTGGAGGACGTGAGCTCGGGTACGATCCGGATCGGCGGGCGGGTTGTGAACAACGTGGCGCCCAAAGACCGGGACATCGCGATGGTGTTCCAGAACTACGCCCTGTATCCGCACATGACGGTGTACAAGAACATGGCCTTCGGTCTTCGGATGCGCAAGGTGGCCAAGCCGGAGATTCGCCGTCGGGTGGGCGAAGCGGCGGGGCTGCTGGGGATCGAAGGGCTCCTGGAGCGCAAGCCGAAGCAGCTATCGGGTGGGGAGCGTCAGCGGGTTGCGGTGGGTCGGGCGATCGTTCGGGAGCCGCAGGCGTTTCTGTTCGACGAGCCGTTGTCGAACCTGGACGCGAAGCTTCGCGTTCAGATGCGTGCGGAGTTGAAGAAGCTGCACCGTCGTCTGCGGACCACGGTGATCTACGTCACGCACGATCAAGAGGAAGCCATGACGCTGGGA
>Ga0307378_10006921_pt1 | contig 15367 bp, 13 predicted proteins | sample UN1MG_FD_202238 | JGI IMG/M metagenome (GOLD analysis project Ga0307378, IMG submission 202238) | Soil microbial communities from Risofladan, Vaasa, Finland - UN-1 | ecosystem: Environmental > Terrestrial > Soil > Coastal area > Acid sulfate soil | place: Finland: Risofladan, Vaasa | collected...
GATCATTCAGGGCCATGTGCTTGCGGCGCTCAAAACGCTGCCCGACGAATCGGTGCATGTCTGCTGCTCGTCGCCTCCTTACTGGGGCCTCAGAAGTTACGGAACCGACCCCCAAATCTGGGGCGGCTCGCCGGGCTGCCAACACGTCTGGGGTGCCGAGCAGCCCAAGCCGGGCAGCGAGTACCGCGAGGGGCTGAGCACCAGCATCTTTCAGGGGCGGGAGGACAAGGGGGCGATACGGGAAGCGTTTGCCAAGCCGCGCCGTTCCCGTCATGTTGCCGACGTGAAGAACCCTGACAGCAAGCAGGCCACCAGCGCCGGCACGATGTACGAGGCGACCGGCGGCCAGTTCTGCCAGCGGTGCGGGGCGCTCAAATGCGAATTGGGTTCGGAACCGTCCATCGACTGGTATATTCGGAATCTTGTCGAGGTGTTCCGAGAGGTACGGCGCGTCATGCGAGACGATGCTGTGTGCTGGCTGAACATTGGCGATACAATGGCAACCGGCGGCAATGGCCTCAAGCCTGGCGACCTGTGCATGATCCCGCACCGGCTCGCAATGGGCCTTCAGGCCGATGGGTGGTACGTTCGCATGGATGCGATTTGGGCAAAAGACGCGCCGATGCCGGAGAGCGTGAACGGATGGAGATGGGAGCAGCACAGGGTCAAGGTGGCAAAGCAAAAGCGCGACAGTACCACGAAAATTGGCGGGAGCAACGCTCGTGAGTGCCGTCCGTCTTTTCCATGTGCCAACAACGGTATCAAGCATGAGACTGCCAAGTGGATCGACTGCCCCGGCTGCCCGAAGTGTTTGCCGCACGGCGACCTGGTATTGCGGCGCGGATCGTGGCGCCCGACGAAGGCGCACGAGTACATTTTCCAACTGACCAAGAGCGAGCGGTACTACGGCGATGCGGTTGCCGTGCGGGAGCCTGCGGTATCGACAGAAGAAGGTTTCCGCAACCCTCGTTCCGTCTTCCGTTTCCCGCCGGAACCATCGGGGCGCGAACACTACGCGGCGTATCCCTCGACGCTGCCCGAAATGGCGATCAAGAGTTCATCGTCGGCGCAGGGCGTGTGCAGCGTGTGCGGGGCACCGCAGGTGAGGATCGTGAAGAAGGAGTCCGTGCATCGTAATGAACTGTTGCCATCAGACCCGGCTTACAGGCCCAACCGCTACACGGACACCAAATATGCGCGCGAGTTGAGGGACACGTGCGAATCGGGAATGTACAGTACTACAAAGACCCTCGGCTGGTGCCCCTCCTGTTCCTGTGTCTGCTGCGACGACCGCGACTTGGGCGGCACCGGCTGCACGAACAGCTATCCAGAAACCGTGCCGGCAGTTGTACTTGACCCCTTCAGTGGATCGGGGACAACGGGCGTGGTTGCGGCTAAACTCGGCAGAAACTACATCGGAATCGAACTGAATCCCACATATGTCAAGATGTCCGTCAAGCGCATCCGCGCCGAGTGCGGGCTGCTGGCGGAGATCGAAGTGGAGGAAGCATGACCAACTGGGTAGAAATCGGCACTTGCCGGCTCGCCTGCGGCGATTGCCTGGAGATTCTGCCGGAGCTTGAGGCCGGCAGCATCGACGCGGTGGTGACTGACCCGCCATATGGTTCTGGTGGCCGTGATGGTTCGGTACATCTGTCCAACACCGAGATTGCGGGCAATCGCAAATCATCTGATTGCCATATTTGGACGACCCGTCAGTATGCTCAATTCTGTGGTACGATCGTGAAGCCCGATGCACACGCTTATGTATTCTCGGACTGGCGCAGGTATCTAAATGTCCAAATTGGATTCGAGAGTGTCGGATGGGAACACCGGGCACTACTTGTCTGGGACAAGGGGAATGGAATGGGGGAATTCTGGCGAAGTTGCCATGAATTTATTCTGTTCCTAACGCATCGATCTCCACGCAAGTTAACGCATGGAGCCTGTTATAATACTTTGAGATTTCCTCGCGTTACGAATAGTGATCACCCCGCCGAGAAACCAGTTGATTTGCTCAAATGTTTTGTGAAAGCAAGTACGCAGTTGGGCGAAATTATTCTCGACCCCTACATGGGCAGCGGCGCCACCGGCGGCGCCTGCATCCAGACCGGGCGCAAGTTCATCGGAATCGAGATCGAACCAAAGTATTTCGACATCGCCTGCCGGCGGATCGAGGCGGCGGTGAAGAACAGGCAAGGCAAACTCTTTTAGGAGGTACCTATGACCCCCGGCGACCTGCTCGACATACTGCCTGCTGCCATTTACATGCACAATGGCACGCTGACAATCTGCACTACGCGCGAGCGTTACCTGAAAGCGCACGGCATCGACATGGTGCGGTTGCTGGCTTGTATCGAGGACAACATCGACGGCGACGATACCATCCGCTACCGTGAAGCGGTAGACGAGTATTTTGCAAAGGAGACACCATGACCACCGTTTACGTCGTTACCGTTCAGGGCATCGACTGGTATCACCTGCTGCCGGTTGTCCATCTGCGGTATGAGACCGCACTTGCCGCGTGGGATGAACAGCGGCTGGCGTTGATCGATGACAAACGGGATTATATCGCGCGGCACAAACGGAATTTGCAAACGGAGACACACCCTGACTTTGTGCAGATACACACTAACGACATTGCCGAGTGCGAGGCCGAGATACTGCGGCTGTCCGATCCCAACCCGGCAACGTGCGATCCAACCGACAAATGGCCCACAATCGAGGAAATGGAGTTGATGCCATGACAGTTTACATCGTGATCGCGGGGGACTGGGACATTCAGGACATCATATCCCCCCACCGCACCTATAAGGGCGCCCTGGCAGTCTGGGACAGGCAGCGCCTGAACATGATCGAGAGACTGCGCGAGCGGAGACAAAGATGGCTCGACGATGGCGCGCCCACCGCGGCCGAGAGCTACGACGGGGACATAAAGCGGCTGTCCGAGACGCGCGGGCCCGCAGATGATGATTCGGGGTACTCGCCCCGCATCCTCACAATGGAGTTACTACCTTGATGAGAACATACCCCAAAAATTGCAGCCTATGCGGCGCCTCCTACGGCACACGGGACGCCAACATCACCCTCTGTCCCGAATGCCGGCGGCTGCGCGACCGTGCCACTACGTTTCGCAATGTCCGCCAAGAGGAGCGTGAGTCAGCCACGCGGATTCGGGAACTCAACAATCCCAAACCCCGCACATGCCTGGGCTGCGGCCGTGATTTTTATTCTGCCGGCGCGTTCAACCGGATCTGCGCCCTGTGCAAGAGGAGCGAGTCCTATAGCAACGTAACTAATCGCCGAATCCCGTCCGTCCCGCCGGCCAGCGCGTGCAGTGTCAGCGAGTTCCTATACGAGGGCGACGAAGACGCGAAACAATCGTGAACAAGAGGAAAGCGAAGATGACCAAAAAAGAGTTGATTGTATGGTGCGAGGCTCGCGAGCGCATTGACGACGAAGGGTATCCGCACCTGCCCGCCGTGGTACTGCCCAATGACCAGATCACGTGGCGGGTGTGGTGCCGGTATTGTAAGAAGTTCCACACTCACGGCGCAGGGCCTGGGCACCGCGTCGCCCACTGCCACGACCGATACGACAAGCGGCGTAACCCTTGGCTGCGAGCCAAGTTGCCGGACAGCCTCTATCAGATCAAGGGGTACTATCTTGACTATCCCGACGACGCCGAGATGCGGGCAAAGCTCGACAAGGTCGCTGAGGCGTCTGAGAAATACTGGGCGCGGTGGCGGGCAAAGCTGGATAAGGACGTCTAGGCCAGCAAGAAATATTGGGCGGTGAAATGAACTCGTAAGGAATCCTTACAAGTTCCGTCCCGATCAGCGGCGGCAAACGGCACCATTATGCCGCCTCCAGCAGGCTGTGTAGCGTCCGGCAGGCCACCCAAGGCCCCTGGCGTGGCCTCTGCTGCATTCCGTGGCGCGGATAGGCTAAACAGTGCCAGTGGGCGCGAAACGCCCGTATCGGTAGGGTCGCCGACCGAAAGCTGCCCGAACAACCTAAAAATACTTGACATTTTCCAAAGTTGTGGTACAATTCCATTAGCGGGAGGCAAAGGAGAATTGACTATGGGGACTCTGGTAGCCATACTGTTTGCGGTACTCAACTGCGTTCTTGCCAATATCGCGTTCTTCTTGGTGGTTGGCGGCATCGGCACCGTGGGAGTAATCGTGTTGCACTTCTTGGAACGCGAGAAGGGCTAGTCTTTCTGTCGTGCTAACTCGCGCCGTGCGCGAATGAGCGACACGCCGAGAGCGGTCAGCAGCGCCAGCGCCTCGTCCCGTCTCCGGCGCGCCTCCCGTCTGCTCGCGAAGCTTGCCTTCTCCGATTCCACGGTCGAACTATCTACCGTCCGCGCAAGACTCGCAAGAAAATCCCGTCGAATGGGCACGAGCGACCGTGGAAGGCTGATGCCAGTCTCAAACATGTTAGGGTAGCGCACCAGCGGTTCCTTGCCGAGAGCGGCGCGGGCCAGCCCGTTGATGTAACGCACCTTCTCGTTCAGCTTCTCGGTGTCCGTCTCACCTTTATACACGGCCCGAATATCCGCCATAACCTCCTGCAACCGCCGGTAACGGTAGTGCTCCGCCGAGAGTTTCACATCGTCAATGTGGGCAGCACCCCCCGCTTTCGCAGCATCCAACGCGGAAGTGTACTCTTGCCCGATTTCTTTTGACTTCTCGTAGAACTCGTTGGTAGACTTTACCGCCTCACGGTCTTTGATGATGCCGCTGCCCAGCAGCGCCCGCCACGGCCCCTCCTGCGGGATGCGCAGCACGTCCGTGCCCAAGCCGCCCGTGTAGCCGCTTATCGCGTGATCGAGTTTCGCGGGCGAGATACCGAGCTTCCAGCCGATGTACTTGCTGAAGGACGTGTTATAGTCGTACTTCTGCTCGCGCGCTGGCCGAGCCGCAAGCTGATCGCTCACCACGGGACGGGCACGGAAATAGTCATAACCCTGCGGGCCTACACCGAACGCTTCCATTGCAGGCTCAACAGCGTCAGGCAGCAAGTCCTGCATGTTGGGTGCATACTCCCCAAACATCGTACTCCCTATGTCTTTCATGGATTCGGGGTTTTGCCTGTAAGCAGCGTCGAAGATCGCTTCGGGAATCGAAGCGAAGATCGTCCCTAAGAGGAATGGTCTTGGAATCGGGATGTACTTTCCACCGCCGATAGGAATCAGCCAGCATGTGTTCTTCAGCCACGCCGGAGCTTCTTTATACCAGTCCTCGTCCTTGTGTCGCCACCACAAGGCAAGCGTCGGCAGCGTCAACATCAACGTGCCGCGCAGTAGTGTGCGCGAGGGATTATTCTTTGCAACCTCCCAGTCCGTTGCAATGTCGCGCATCTTGGCGTTCCAGAATGCGTTCATCTTGTTCATCACCCGCCCCATACTGCCAGCGGCCGAGAAATCGTTCGTGATGTTCATTGCCGCGTACGTTGCTTCGATCATCATCTGCGGCGTGGGGTCGATTCCGGCCTCCATCATTTCGCGCGTGTAGCCGAGTTGTTCGAGCCGCCCCCACAACTCCGCCATGCGCGGCGTCTTTTCCGTTGCACCAATAAGTTGTTGCAACAGGTGCACCGGCCGCGTGTGGAGGGGGTCGCCAAGTATCTGTTTGCCCTTGAGCACCACACGCGCACCCACTCCCTTCGTCTTTTGCATCTCGCCGGTCTTGACCCATTCCTGAAAGGTCTTGTAGCCCACGCTCATATCCTGCCCGATAAGCTGCGCCGCTTCGCCCCCCATCTCGGAGTACAGACGGGCCACGGGATCGCCTGCCCCACCCGTCAGTGACGCGATGGCGTCCTTGGCCTGGTGCAGATATGCTGCAAGATAGTTGCCCAAGGCTTGAGGCGTCTTCTGCTCGGTACGGATCATGTAAGTGGCAAGGTCGCGGATGGGGTTGCGGTACACGCCAAATGCCAGCCTCAAGCCCGTGGCACCAACTCGTTTGATCTTCGTAGGGATGCTTCCGTATCGAAGGATGGAAGTGAACAGCGGACTACCCGCCCAAACCGGCGTATTCATTACCGCCTGGTGCAGTTCGGGATCGAGTTCATACCACTGCGCCTTGCCGTCCTCGCCGTAGACGATGATCCGGTTGTCCTTGTTACGACTATAGTTGTTGGCCTGCATAAGCGCGGCCATGATGTTCATTGCGCTTGGAACACGAATACGCGATTCCCATCCTTTGGTATCTGCGGAAAGGCCAAAACGGTCAAGTTCCGTCTTGCCTGTGCGACTAGATACGACAACCTCATTACCCTCAAATACGAAGTTTATATGTTTGACATTCTTGAACGGTTCAATCAAATCATAAGGCACAACCGCAATGCCTTTATCATGTGCTGCCTGAAGCATAGACCTAAGTTTATCCGCCGTCATCGGCTCGTCTTTCAGCCCTGCATCTTGCAACTGCTTGATAATGCTTTCTGTCAACGCGGCATCGGCCGGCGCGTCTATCGCCCGCACCCAATCCGACATGCCGCGCGCCTCGGCGGTTTCGATTACCGCGCGCTGGGCGATAGTCAGTGCCGCCGCCTGGTAGAATTGCTGGGCCATCTTCATCGTGGCCACCAGCGGATTGATAACCTGCTTGCCGCTGCCGGTCTTGGTGCGCCTGCCAATCGGCATGCCCGGCTGTCCTTGGGCCGCACCGCTCGTGCCACGCCCGAACTCCTCGACCATACGCATCAGCGGCGCGAAAGCGGGCAGACTTTCAATGACGGCACCCGCCCGGTCAAGCGAAATCCGTCCGGCTTCGCAGAGCATGGCGACAAGGGATTTATGGAACTGCGTGTATATCTTGGCCGCCTCCTCAAAGCCCTCCACTTCGCTGTACTTTGCATAGAATCCTTCTATGGCCGCCGGCGTTGCACCGGCATTATACTTGGGGTTCTCCGCTATGCGCTCAAGCGCCGAGCGAACATAGACATAGTGCCCGAAGAGCGTCAGTTTCTCTTTGGTGAGCGGGCCAAGTTTCTCGAATGCCGAGCGAACCGACGGCCCCATGCGCTGCCCTGTTATGAAACTCTTTACCCCGTTATCGAGCGAGTCACGCGCCCACGCGGGCGCCGCCTTCGTCAACACGCGGTTGATCTTGTGGGGGTCTTCACCGACGCCGAACGGCTTGATCTTGCCCGCTATCCTTGCAAACCGCTTCTCCGTCGCCTGCTGGTTGAACACCGCTGTTCCAAACGCCTTCACGCCCTTGGCCAGCCGCCGGGCCATCGGTGTTTTCACCTTGCCCGTCTCGGAAACCGCCGCCGCTATCTGCTGCTCGACCGTGCCCTTGAGTGTTTCGGGGGTGATACCGCCTTCGCGCGGCGCCCGTACCTGGCCCTTGCCCTCTCCGCTGATCTTGAGGGCACCCTCTTCGCTCTTGTGGAACGCCTGAACTTGCTGCCAGATCGAGCGCAGCTTGGGCCGAATCCATTCCCCGATGTCGGCTACCATCTTGCGCGCCCAGCCTACAAATGCGCGGGCGCCGTTCTCGAAGTGATAGGAGCCGATAGTGACAGATGCCTTAATATCTTCGCCGGTGATGCCCGAACGAGCGATGTTGCGGGCGGCAAAGTGCTTGAGGGCCGATTGGTAGGATGATTCGCTAACAGCTCTTGCGCCAGTATCGGGCTGTTCTACCGCAACGACCTCTCCCCTATTCATCTGGTAGACCTTGCCACCTACCTTCACAGACGGGTTGTCGCCGAACATGGCCGTGACAACGCCTTCCTTGCCGACAATCTCACGCACACCCTTTCGGTAGGTGTCGATGTACTCATCTTTGCCCTTTACACTCTCAACACGAACGGTCGCTCCTTTCCGCACACTGCTCGGCTTTGGAGCCACAACATCCAACTGGGCGTTTTCGCTTGTTGGCTTAAACAACACCGCTTGCTTCAGGTCTTCTTGCCCACGTCCGAAACCTGCCTGTCCGCGTTTGATTATGATACCGTCATGCCCATTGCGTTTGATCTCCTCCAAGTCGAGCGCCTTGATGGTCGCCTCGTTAGCTTGCTCAACCACGTAGGGGTTCTGCAACCTGATACGCACGGTACGTGCGGTTCCGAAGTGTTCGGAGAGTCGCTTAGTTGGAGCGATATACAGCCCATCTCCAAGGAGATATTCCCTGCCAAGCTTACCTTGTGCCCTTCCGGTCAATGCGCCTGACACGCCCTCACCTCGATAACCATAGAGCGTCACGGGTTTACCCGCCTTGGTTTCTTCCCATGGTGTGCCTTCTCGAAGTTCCTTTACCGCCTCCCAAATCTCTTGTAGTCTTGGCTTGATCGCTTCTCCGACTTCCTCCACCATCTTCCTTGACCACTCGGCAAACGTACGCAAACCATTCTCGACGTGATAAGCGCCAATCGTAACGGCAGCCTCAATCTGCGCCGCGCCGAGCGACGACGGGGTTGTGCCCTTGAATGTATCTTTGGCCTTGTTGTAGGCGGCGTCGGTAATGACACGGGCTTCGGGCGCGGGCTGGGGTGCGGCTTCTGGAGGCGCCTCTTCCATGTCGGTGATTGGATTGGGTCTGCCTATCTGAGCCACGTCCTGCGGGTCGAGCACTACAATGACGCGGTGCGGCGCACCCTTCGTCCGCTTGCCCCCCGTATAATACAGCGCGTCGTAGCCAAGTCGTTTCAGATTCTCGGCGGCAGTGAGGAACTTTTCGGCGTACTCGATAGCATCGTATTCCATTGCGTAGCTGTGTTCCGACACGGCCTTTTGCACTACGCTAAGCACCTGTTGGCCGGTCGCGTTCTCCGGCGGCGGATCGTCGTGGTATACAAAGTAATTTTCCAATTCCTCTGTAAACTCCGCAAGCAGCGCCTGCCGAGCGTCGGCGGGCATAGGTTCTTCCATGTTCAAAACCTTGGCGAGATTCACCTTGGCCCTGATAACCTTGCCCCCCTTGCCTCTGGAGCGGACTTCTTGGTAGCCTTCGGCCACGCCGCCGCTATCGGTCATGTACACGCCCATGCCCATCAGCGCTTGGGGGTCACCAACGGTCGGATCAAGGTCTTTCGCCATGATCTTCGCACCAGTCCCGTGGTGCCACGTCGCGGCATTAAGCGATTCGATATCTGTTTTTAGGGGCACCCTTGCTGGTTGCTCCGCCACAGGTGCCGGTGCCTCTTCCTCAACCGGCGCGGTCGGCTCAACCGCCGGGGCTGGTGCTTCCGGTTCCGCTTCTGGTTCCACCGCCGTCGCCTGCTTGCCCTGCCCCTGCTGCGCCGGTGCCTCTGCCTGCCCCTTCCGGAGCCTAACGATCTGTTGCACCAGGAGCCCTTGTTCGTCTATATCCTCGGTTGCCTCTAGCTTCTTGTGAAGCTCAGCAATCTGGGCTTTGGTATCGGCTCCTACAGGGGCCGCCGCCGCTTCCTTCTTCGGTGCGGCCGGCTGCTTCCCGTATTTCTCGGCAAGTTCGGGATACTCGGCGAGAACGGAAGACGGGACGGGCTTGCCGTCTTTAAGGGCTTGCTCGACAATACGCCTATGTGTCTTTCCCCCACGTAGTGTGCCACCCGGCTTGCCCACGCCACGCCAGTTAACGAGAACATCTATTTTGCCTTCTTGTTCACCTATGAGCGAAGCAACAAGATCGTCTGCTTGATCATATTGCGAGTCTGGCACCTTAACGTAAATATCTACGTCTGATGTCGGCGTACCAACCCCAGCGGCCTGAGAGCCTGTTACACCGATCTCGTCAATTTGAATTCCGGCTCCCTCAAGTCGTTTTCGCACTATTGCGATCTGCGGGAAACGGGCCTCATCCTTTACAAGCGGAATCTCATAGGCCGAAAACTCTTCCAGCGTCATCTCCCATGCCTGCTTGCCTTCCGGCGCTGCCACCCCCGCTTCCGGTGCTTCGGCCTCGACCGGCTTGACCGGCGCTTCCGCTTCCGCCCGCGCTTCCTCGGCTAGCCACGGCGGGGTCTCGGTGCGGGCCTGCGCGTCGGCCCCCATCTGTCTCATCGTTTCGTTCAGCTTGGCGAGGGTAGCGTCTACGTCGGTCATACTCTGCCCCGCCGCTACCTGTGCCGGCCCCTCGATAAGAGCACCGGTCAGCCCGCCTATAATAAGTTCGTCGCCGCGTCGCCGCCAGAACCCCGCCTCTATCGGCAAGTCTGCTAGGCCAAGCTGCGCCAGTTCTTCCGTCGATCCCTGAAACACTTCCTGAACGCCTTCTATCATCGAGCCGAACGCCACCCTCGCGCCGCCCGATGTACTGGCCTTAATCAACCAATCGGGTGTCTTGGCAAGTATCTTCTTGATGGCCGCGTCAACAAGCGCCTTCTTTGCCGGAGAGGCAAGATCAATCAACCCCTGGGCGCTCACGTATTCGATAAGGGCCGACACAGGCGCCCCAAGATCGGCAGTTGCGCTGCCTATCCTATGTATCTCGTCCGCGCTCATGTCCGGGTACATGGCCGCCAAACGCTCCGTAGTAGAGTCGTAAAAGTTCTCCCATTCTTGCCCGTACGCAAACAGATAACCCGCCACCGGCCCGCCTGCTACTGTCGCGCCCATCACACCCGCCGTGTAGGGCAAACTACGCGCTATGATGTTCGCCGTGTTCCCGGGGTCTGTGAGATAGCCGAGCAGACTATCAGGACTCTTGGGCGCGGGCACCGCCTGTTGCGAATACTCCGTTACGGCCTTGCCCGCCGCAATAATATCCTTGCCCGCTTCGGGAAACGTCTCAAGGTCAAGCGGCGCGGGCTGTCCGAATTGTTCTGCAATAAGATTATACAGCCCAGGCAAGCCAAGCGAAAACGGCCTCTCGATACGCCGGCCTACCTGCGTTATGGCGCGCCCCGCCACTTCACCTGTGCCGGCTGCGAATTGGCCGAACACACCGCCTTCGTCCCGATACGCCACCTGTGCCATGTCCTCATCGGTTGTCAGCCGCGCCGATAGCGCCTCGCCTTTAGGCGGCATGCCATAGGTCCACGGCTCAGCAATCGGGCGCGGTTGTTCAGGCGCCGCAACCGCAGCCTTCGCCGGTTCAGCCGGCGCTTCCTCCTCCTGCACCTTGCCCGTGCGCAGCCACCGAATCTTTTCTTGAACTGTAGCATCCCGCAGCGCGCGATAGGCCGGCGGCGCGCCCGGCGTATCGTCGTCATACCGCCGGTCTTCAACGCGCAGCCCCCGTATCGTTTGCGCGAGGTGCCGTGCGGCAGCCGCTTGCTTTTCAGGAGACGCGGTTGCAAAGCGCGGATTCGCGTACAGGCGCTCTTTCAGCACCCGCTTCAGTTCTTCGCGTTCCTCATCAACCACAGGAGGGATTAAGGTCATAGGTTCTTCTCAATTTCCTCGTCTACCGTCAGCAGTTTGCGCGTGCCGGGCGGCCTTGGTTCAGCTTCTTCCCCGCCCTCTTCCTCTTCCCGGTACGTACTGTCTTCGGCCTGACGAGCCTGCTTGAACGCCTGGCGCTTTTCCTTGCGCTCGACAAATGCTTTTCCCAAGTCGCTGTTCGCCCTGTTCCACTTCGTTACCAGCGGCCCCACCATTGCTTCCGCTTTGGCCTTTTTCTCTGTTGCATCGTCCAGATAGTCCGTGTGTTTTGGATCGTCTTTAAACAGCTCAATCCTTGCGTTCTGCGCTTGCACTTCCGCTAGCGCCTCAGCGTGCTCCTTCCCCGCCTTGTCCCTCTCGGCTCGCAACTTCTCCACACGTGTGTCTTCTTGCACAAGGTCGGCCTTCAAGCGCTCCACCTGCACCTTCGCACGGGCACGCGCCGTCTTCACCCGCTCAACACGCTTCTTCTCGGCAGCCGCCGTTTCTTTCTCTGCCTTCTTTTCGGCAACCTTGGCTTCCTCCGCCGAGGTCGCCGCTGCCTGTTTCTGCTCTTGAATCTTAAGCGACCTCTCTCCGAGTTTAACCAGTCGCGCCTTGTCCTGCGCGTCTATAGGGTCTGTCTTTGCTCTATCGCCGCCATGCCCCCTAAACTTGGCGCGCTCTTCGATACCCTGATATATCTGTGTTGCCTCGTTTTGCACTTGCCACTCAGCCATCGTCTCGACGGGCATGGTGCTGATCGTCTCCCATGCGCTTTCCCAATTACTCAGTTGTTCCTTCTTTGCCGCCTCTTCCCGCTCCGTTTCCAGATCGAACCGCGCCTTCTCTTCCGACACGCGCCGCCCGCGCCCGCGCTGGTAGTCAGCTTCCTCATCCGCCCGCTGTTCCTCTTCGCTCGGCACTACCCCCAGCCGCTCGCGCTCGCGCTTGAGCAACGCTTCCTTTTCAGCCTGACGCCGCGCCCGCACTATCGCCCCGCTCGATACTACGCCGCCCGGTGTCTGCGTAAACGCCGTGCGCGCCGCCGCCGCCATACCCGCCGCCCGTTCGCCTCTCTGCGTAGGCGCGGCATAGCCCGTAGGCAGTTTCTTCGGTACAATCGGACGCCCGTATTTGTCCAGCGGCCGCAGCTTCTCGCTTTCTCTCTTCTCCTTTGCCTCCCTGTCCAGTGCCCTCTTGAGTCGGGAACGCTGCGTCTCTTCCAACCACGGTGTTTTTATGCCTTTTATGGCCATTAGTCCAACTCCTATTTCGCCTACACAACGCCTATCGTCAGCGTCAAACTCACCCCGCCGGGGCCGAAGATGGTTCCATAGGCGAACGCCATCACGATTTCCGCCGGAAGGTTGTGATCCTCCAAATCAGACGCCCACCAGCCCGCATCACAAATGATGCCGGCGGGCACAGCAGCACACCCGAAGTTTGTAAATGCCAGCCCGCGCCCCCAACGGAACGTCGTGCTATTCACCTCCGCAGCCGTCAAGCCGCTGGCAAGCCGCTGATAGATGCCCCCAAGATCCTGCTCCACGGTCAGGAAGTTCCAGGCCGGCGCCCCGTCGTGGGTCAGTCCGTTCGTCGCCACCACGTCATACCGCTGCTCGTTGTACACCGCGCGCTTCGCTTGTTCCGGCTCCTTACCACTAAACACCCTGCCGCCCGGCCCGTCCTGCACTAGGCGGCTGCCCCCGATGTTCTGCAAGCGCTCGATTTGTGATTCCAGGTCAGTCACCAATGATGATCCCGTTTGGCCCGTTGTGAATAAAGCTGTCGCCCCGGATATTGCCCAGCCGCTTCACTTCCGCTTCCATGTCTTTCAGGCGCCGCCTCACCTGCGCGAGAAAACGGTTGTTCCGCTCGACCGCGCTGCGATAGTCCATGTCTGCCCCGTCCGGCACCTTCAGATCATGCGGCACTTTGCCTATCGTGTCATCCATCGGAAATAGTTCTCCACCGCGCTGAAATTGGTAAACCCACGCACCACTTCGCTGTCCATGTTCCGTAACTTCATATGCGGAAAATAGAACAGATATTCCCCCTTCGCCGAGCGCGTCGGGATGACCGGCGGCGTGGCATCGGGATCATATTCCAGTTCGTTGCCCTCCCAATCGAATGCAATCCACTTCTCGCTAACGATTCCGCTTTGCTTCCAGCCGTCGGGGTTCCGGGCAAACTGCCAAGTCGATAGCACCACCGAGGCGTCCGAGTCCTTACGCGAGATGTCCACCGCCGCGAGCTTGAGATTGTCGAACTTCTTGCCGCCTATCGTAAACTCGCCGCCCATCCCCATCCACGCATTGGCCACCGCATACAGGTCAAGTTCCTTCACTGCCCAATCTGCCAGCCGCAACACCACCAGCCCGCGCTCCTCTACTATCAGCACGTCTCGCCGTTCAATACCCGATATCCACGATGCAGAGGATGGCGACGGGGTCGCGCCCAGCATCTGCCGCATAATGTCCCGCGAGTTCACGAAGATCCCCGTCTCTTCCTTCTTCGTTGTGCTATACGTCCGGTGGTTGAGCAGCCCCCGCCCAGGTTGCAGCAGCATGTCGGTTGTCGGGCGCATGTAGAGCACTACAACCGCCTGCGCGTTCGCGTCCGCCGGATCGGGAGCCGCCTGCACCCGATGGATGCAGGGCGCGTATGTGTCCGTTGGGTCGGCGCCCGGCAACAGGTTCGTCAGTGATACCCGCAGGTTCGGTGCCTCTGCCTGTAGTTTGGCGTTTGGAATCGAGTAGGTCAGCACGGTCTGCTCTACGTTCAACTCGCTATCCCAGCGGTTGTCCTGCGATTTAATCACGTACTCGCTCAGGGCCATGTTATCGTGCTCCTGAAGTACTGCGCCGGCCTTACCTTCAACGGACGCGGCTTGATGACCAGCTTGTTGTCGATCCCGCTGTATTCCTCGTCCAGGTTGTTTGGCCGCATGACCGTTACGTCCGAGCGCCTCGCCCGATACGTGCTGCGAAGCAACCACCGTCCAGGAAGCACCGTGTTGTCGGGCACCACGTCAATGCACTTGGGCGCGTAGGTGCCGCCGTATCCGAACAGTAGATCGCCGGGCTTCGGTATCCCGGTTGCGCCCAGGTTCGGGGCAATGCCCCATTCCACGTAACTTGTCCCAAACGCATCCGTGCCCGTCTGCCGGCGCGCCGTAGCGTTGTAGGCCGTGCCCACCGGCTCCAGCGTCCTGATTGCCGCAAACTGCACCTGCACTTCGTCTACGCCGTTCGTCGTGCTCTGCTTGATGTCCGCGCCCCCTAGCGCCTTGGGGCCGTCGATTGCCAGGCTGAACCATTCGTCCGCCCATATCGCCTTCATGTGCGCACCAGGTGCTAACACCGTCTCGAGGGCCGCATGCCCGTGATTCCCGCGCGGCAAGGTGAAATGCCGGATGTAGACGGTGAGGGTTCCGTACTCGGCAAGCTGCACCGTTTTTGATCGTCTTACTGGTTTGATTTCGTGGACATGTTCGGGCGCGGCATCCACAACCGACACCCAGGTCGTGCGGGAATCGGCGGGCAGTGTTACGACGACGGCAGCTTCAATACCGACGGATTGCGTAACACGCTTGGCACTCGACGCGGTAATGGTGGTGTTCACGCCCACGGCCTGCGTCATACGGCGCGGAATCGCCAACACCACCGTCGTTTCAACGCGGACCTCAGTCGTAAGAACGTGGTTGAAGATGATGACGGATGTCTCGACACCTACGTTCTGCACCGGCTGTTGGCGGGAGTGAGCCATTTTAGGTCGCCTCTTTTAGCCGTATTCTAAACGACACTCCAAGGTTCTGCCCGTTGCCGACCGTGATAGGGTTGTCAAATGGCACGGACGAGATCAGCACGTCGTTCGACCAATCAGCGGCTAGCGAATGCAGCTCCGTAACTCTCGCGTCCGTATCACACAGGCCCGCCACGAGGAAGGCATTGGAGTTCGCTTGCCAGTCGGCGGCCGTAGCCGTGAATGTAACCTCGTCGCTCAGCGCTTCATAATCCCCGGTGTCGCTGTCCTGCTGCACCGTCCAGAAGGTGT
>Ga0307378_10006922_pt1 | contig 15362 bp, 14 predicted proteins | sample UN1MG_FD_202238 | JGI IMG/M metagenome (GOLD analysis project Ga0307378, IMG submission 202238) | Soil microbial communities from Risofladan, Vaasa, Finland - UN-1 | ecosystem: Environmental > Terrestrial > Soil > Coastal area > Acid sulfate soil | place: Finland: Risofladan, Vaasa | collected...
CGCCAAAGAGGATTGCCTCATCTCGGGCCTCGCTGAGGCGCAGGAGATTTTTGCATATTTCGGGCTGGATGCCACGCCTCTTTACGATGACGGCGAGTTCGTACCTGCGGCAAGCGAGGTTCTATGCCTACGCGGGAGTGCCAGAGCCATCCTGCAATCTGAGAGACTGGCCCTGAACTTCATGGCGCGCATGAGCGGCATCTCCACATTAACTCGAGAGTGCGTTCTTTCCGCCGGGGGGCAGGCGCGCATTGCTGCGACTCGCAAGACCACCCCAGGCTTTCGAGTATTCGAGAAAAAGGCAGTCTTTTTGGGTGGTGGCGATACCCACAGGTCCAATCTCTCCGATGCAGTGCTCATCAAAGACAACCACATAAAAATTCTGGGATTGGAGGAATGCCTGCGCCGCGCTAAAGAGCGAGCCAGCTTCACCAAGAAGATCGAAGTGGAGGTAGAGAGCCAGGGTGACATGCTCAAGGCCGCGGAAGGGGGCGCAGATATTATCATGTTCGATAATATGGCCCCAGAGAAGATTGCCCAAGCAGTCAAGCTTCTCGAGGAGAAGGGGCTTAGGAATCGCGTGCTTCTGGAGGCATCAGGAGGTATAACGCCTGACAATATCCCGCAATATGCCGCCAGCGGAGTGGATGTGATATCTATGGGAGAACTTACCAGAAACGCGAGATGGATCGATTTAAGCCTGGAAATCAACGGGAGATAGAGCAAAATTCAAATCGGTAAAAGTAAATCATGCTCTCGAAAAAGAATATAATGCATAGAGATGGTGTTTCCGAGATGCGGCGTTTGGTCTATCAACCATGTTTGCTCTATCTGCTATTTTCAATTCTCTTAATTCAAGCAGCCTGTGCCGAAAAATCCGATAACGATGATGCAGTAACCTTCAAGGATTTTACGCTTAATATTGGAGATCGCATTGATCTGGGCGACTATCAGATGGAACTCATTGAGATTCAGTCGGTGAGAGACGGACTGGTGGTGATGAGGATCTCCAAGATAGGAGGGGCGCTTGATGAGCAAAGAGCCCTCTTGCAAGACAGTCCCAATAATTTCGACGGTGGTGCTGAAAACCGAGGCATTACCATCACCATAGCTGATATTTTCGATGAGCAGTCTGCTAAAGTGAGGATCGAGTATCAGCAGGGCCTGGGTGCAGCCAGGAAGCGTGCCTCAGAAAGGCCTGCGGCTGCATTAGAAAAGCCTGAGCTCTCCGTGCAAAAGAGCTTCGACAAGAATCAAATGAGTGTAGGCGACGTGGTTAAAGTCACCATCACCGTCAAGAACATCGGCACGGGACAGGCTCTTGGCATAAAAGCAGAAGATATACCGCCCCTTCCTGAATTCTCTTATGTCGCCGGCTATCCGCCCAAGATCAAAGAGACTTTGGACCCCGGACAGTCCGATTCGGCAATTTATGTAATGAATGCCGTAAAGGAAGGCTCCATTCGGGTTCCTGCCATACAGGTCAGCTTCACCGACTCAAAAAAGAATGCCAAATCAAATAGCTCAGTGCCCTTCAACATTCTGATAGCTCCAAAGAGCAAGGCGGATCTTGCTATAAAGCTGACCAGCAAGGCCCCGATAGCTCTGGATGGCGAAGGCATGCTGAACATCAGCGTCTCCAATTTGGGAACCGCTCCCGCAACCAGAATAGAAGCGAATGGAGAGATCAATCCCTCTGTGGGCCTGCAGGTCATGGGCCTTGAAAAGAGCTTCTTTGAGATTCTGCCGGGAGCTGATGAGAATTACTCGGCCAGGCTCTTGGGCCAAAAGCCGGGCAACTACACCATCCGCCTCCGAGTCAATTATGACGGAGGAGATGGATCCGTTATCCGTGAAGGCACTGCAGCGGTAGTTGTACTGGAACAAGAGTATAAATATCAATATCTACTACTTATTATCCCAATTGCAATTATCATTGTCTGGATGTATAGGCGATACAGAGAGTATAAATATTGATGGAGTGACATACCTATGGAAAATACTCCTCCATCGAGATCCCAATTACGAAGATTAAGAATATCAAAAGCCATGACGGATTTAAAACAACAGCGAGATTTGATATCATGCTTAACGTACTCATGCTCGGCGTAGGCCAATGCGGAAATCGAATACTGGACTCAATAAATAAGGAGGCTTTTGGGGGCGGCGGGGCCTCCAAGCTGGCCAAATATTATTTGCGGCCCAAGTTCCCCAGTCGAGTGGAGACATTAGCCATCAATACAGCCATAAATGATCTCAAGGAGCTGCGCTTCACCACGGCCAAAGATAGACTGCATGTCCCCAATCTGCACGGTGTGGGTGCCAATAGAAATGTGGGCAAGCAGGCCTTTATGGATAATCGCGATATGATCATGGGCGAGATCGAGAAAAGGGGCGACTTTGATATTGCTTTTGTGATCACATCTGCTTCAGGCGGGACCGGCTCATCGTTCTCACCTCTGCTCATAAACGAATTGAAGAGGCAGTACAGAGATATTACAGTCATCACGGTGGCCGTTCTGCCCTTCCGGGAGGAGGGGTCCATCTACCTGCAAAATACCGCCTTCAGCATGAGAGAGCTGATGGAGGTGGACGCAGAGGGCATCATACTGGCCGACAATCAGTACATGAAGAGGTTTAGCGGCGATATTGCCTCTGCCTACGATAAGATCAACGGCATGATCGCCCAGCGTTTATTATTTTTGATCGAATCTCTGGATTCCGAGATGCTCTCTGTAACCGATCTTGGCGACTTCAAGACGGTGATGAATGGGGGCCTACGCATTGGCACTATGGGATTTTATCAGGCCGATAGCAAGAATCTGTCCATCAGGGACGCCATTGAGAACAGCCTCAAGCCTGCTAATTTGCTATATCCTGCCAATATCGCAGACGATGCAGCCAGAGCCATGATTATCATTCAGGGCTCTCGAGAGCATCTGGACGTGGATGAGATCACCAAAGAAGTAGAAAGGCTCTCTGCCAGCGCAGGCCATGTCTTCAAGGGAATCGTAGTCAAGAAGGGACGGCCCAAGGTGCTCTCAGTCTTCACCGTGGCCAGCGCCCCGGAGCTGGAATCCATCTACGCCCAGGCGGCACGCGCCATGCAAGGCGAGAAAGAGAAGAGAACCAGGGCCCGAAAACAGCTCGACGATGCCTTCGCTCACATCGAGGATTTAGAAGAGATCTACTGAGCCTCCTTGTGAGAATAGCCAGGTCAAGTTCATAGATTTTTAGAAATTTCTTCTAAAAAATTCGCCTAAAAGATGCGCTTAAAAGAAAAACGAGCAAGCGCTAGGATCGGCCTGCAGATCTTAAAACTTTTTTCGGGGAATTCAGGTGCTTATTTGATCTGCGCCAAATCCCTTCTTCACCAAGATCTCCTTAATCCTTTGAATATGGTTGCCCTGCAGCTCGATCATGCTTCCTTTCACAGTACCGCCGCAGGCCAGCTTGGATTTGAGATGAGTGCAAAGCTCATGAAGATCAATCTCATGAGGATCAATGCCTTGGATGACTGTCACCTCTTTTCCATACCTACGTTTCTGTACTTTCACTACTATCCTCTGCTGCTCCTTGGCAACCTCCTCGCAGATGCAGAGCTCGTTGGGAAGGCCGCAGACGGTACACATTTGAGAACTCATTTGGTGGCAGTTACCTCCGCAATATACCATCAACAAAGCCGATTATGCTATTAAAATCTGATGGTGTGACTCTATGCTCGATTTCGGCCTCTTCTGCGCATCTCGTCCAGCTTTCTATACAGTATTTCTGCCAGAAATATCAGCAGAGCCAAGAGCAGCAGAATATCTCTTCGAGAGAGTCTCTCCTGCACGGTTCTCTGGCTGACACGTCCGGCTTCGACCACCAGGCTGCGGCGGGCCTCATCCTCGGTGAAGACCTTTCCGCCATTGGCCATGATCAGCCGGGAGATCTCAGGATTAAAGCCAATATCTCGATACTCCAGAGGATAGTTAACAGCCAGGCCATAGCTCCCGATATAGTAGATGCCGGAACTATTGGGCGTAAATGTAGCTACATATCGATTGTCGCCCACTTTTTCCACATCTGCATCGGGAAGGCTAGGCCGGGCATTGCTGCTGATGGTGACGGATAAGGGTGTACCTTGCCATCCATCATCCGCCTCGACACGATCTTCCTGGGGCCGCGGATCACCTACCGCCCAATTAACGGTGGAAGAAATCATCAGAGAGCTTGGGCTCGCATAGAGCGAACCGGCCCAGGCGCTGCCATCGTCGACAGTGAGCGCCGCCACCCTGCCGAGACCATAGCGCCACACGGTCAAGACCGGCTTGCCGTCGGGCAGAGCCGCCAGACGCTGGGCTCCAGATCTTGGCGTGACATCATTAAAGCCGGTAACTATGGCGTTTAAATCCAGGTCGGCGGTGATGTAGTGATTCTTATTGACCACATTTACCGCATATCCGGAGAGGCTGTCTTCCTGGGGAGATCTATCCGAAGGGACCTCTTGCATAGTAGTTGTCAGTGAGTCCGGATAGACGAAGGCAGAATAGTCAGACCCAGTCAGGTCCGCCAGACCATAGAACGATACCATTCTGCCCTCTGTATCATAGAGCGGCCCTGCATCTTTCGGGAAGGCCTGCACCTGCACGAGACGGGTGGTGACGTTCATCTGCCGGAGCAGCTCGGTGGAACGCCGCACCACTTCCGGGTAATTGTAGAGGTTTCCATCCGAGAGGATAATCAATTCGCCCTGGCCGCCGCTGACATTGAGCATATCCCAGGCCAGCAGTAGACCGTTATCCAGGTAGCTGTTCTCCGTGCCCATGGGCGCCAGGCCCATTATCCTCTCCCGAAGAACGCTCTCTCCCCTAGACAGGGGGACAGGATCCTGCACATTGTAGGCTTTGGTGCCGAATACAATCAGACCCACCTTATAGTCCTGGAAATGGGGCGATTTGAGCAGCTCCACTGCCAGAGCCTTCTCGTAGTCGAGCAGAGGCGTGCCGTCCGCCGTGCGCGCAGTGAGCAGGGAAAAGGATATGTCCAGCACGAAGATTACCGTCTTGCCACCCTCGAAGATGCTGGGCGTGGAGCGCACCGGCAGAAATTCCTCCAGGCAGGAGTTCTGGTAATCGCCCAGGTCATAGGCATCCTCGCCCCCCACCACCACCAGCCCACCGCCTTCGCGCACATAACCTTGCAGAGGGTCCAGATTAGAATTGTATCTGACGTCGTCGAGCACTACGGCTTTATAGCCCTGTAATGCTGCCGGAAGCTCGGAAACGAGTGTCAGCTTGTAAAGATCATTGAGATTCCTGGCCAGAGGGGAGTCGCTACTGGAGATTAGTAGAACCTCCGGCTTGGGGACAACGTAGACCGCCTTTTGGTAAATGTCGTTTATAGGCTGCAAATCCGGAGTAATTGCCGCTCGCAGAATATGGTTTCCCGTCTCCAGGAATGAATGAGAGATCTTGATGGAAGCACTGCCGTTGGCCACTATCGTGTCGCTGTAGATCAGTTTGTCGTCGGCAAAAACGGAAAGCGGCCCCTGGTAGCTTCTTGAGGAACGCACAATCACCTTGAAAGGATAGTCACCGGCCAGGACGGCAGTGTTTGTGCCTGAGATCTCTACGCTGGCGTCATCCCTCTGTACCGCGAGAGAGAGGGCAAAGGTCGTGGTATTGGAGGCCCGCGCCAGTGAAAGAGCATCAGCCAGAGGGCGGCCGCTATTGCTGTAGCCATCCGAGACTAATAGAAGGGTGCTGCCCGGCAGTGCATACTGCATGATCCTATCGCCCAAGGGCGTAGCATCACCCGAGAAGGTGCGCACCGGCGCGTCTACCCAGCTTTTCACTCGCGCCGCGACATCGGGGTCAAAGATGTCCATCGATCCTGTCCGATCGTCCAGGATGGTGATGCTGGGCGTTTGCGACTGGACTGTATGCACCTCTACAAAATAGGGATTGGCGGCGGCAGCTATGATCAGGCAAAGGGCGAGAAGCCTTGAGGCGGCAAAGAGCTTGTTCTTAGCCCTTGTGCGAATGAAGACTGCACCTAAGAGCAAGAGCACTGGGATGGCCCAGAGCAACTCCGGTGTGGCAAAATAAAGATCCAGGATCATGTCTCTCTCCTCCTGCGCATAACGACCAGCTCCAACAGGATGGCAAGAGCTGCCAATGCTATGACCCAGTTGGAGAGGTCCTTTTCCACGATGGTTTCCCGGCTGCCTCCTACGAACTGACCAGCATCAACGCCATTTTTCCGTTGCAGGGAGGACTCCCTGGAATCATACATATTTGCAGCCACCGCCTTTCCCTGGAAGCGATAGACTCCCACCTCGTCCAGCAGCAGATTGCTTGCGAAAATACTTGTAGAGGGCGTCTCTACAATAGCCGTTTCGCCCAGATGGAGAACTTCGCCAGTCTTGCGATTGGACTGCGTTATGTCCGGTACATCCGTGATCCAGCTCACCATTTGGTACCAGAAGATGGGATACTCCGGGCGCAGATAGAAATCTGAATCCATCTCCAGGCCGCTGTAAATTACCATGCCTTTTCCCAGGCGCCAGTAGGAGAGGATGGGTACACCATTGGCCTCAACTAATGTGGTGGAGCCCTTTCTGGAGGCTGCCTGAGGAAAACGGAAAATGCCAATCTCATCGAAGTGCAAGCCTTTAGCAAAGCCCTCGCTTCTCACCCAAAGGCTGGCCGGACCTGCCTGCTCGCCGGTCACCCGGACGGGCAGGTACTCGGGACTCTCCTTGTCAGAGGCGATGAATATCACCCTTCCACCGTCAATGTAGCGATTGAGCTCACCGTCCAGGGAGGCATTCCTGGCCACCACTATCAGGTCGAAGTTGCTTAGCTGCCCGGAGGTCTCTGCCTGCACGTTGGGCAGAGACTGGAGTGCTGCCAGTGCCGGTCCTTCTTCGCCCCGGTAGAGAACCCTCTTTTTAGCCAGGTTCGGCACATAGACGTAGGCATGATTGTCCCAGGCGACTGCATCCTCCAGATCCAATGAGATCTCATTGACTCCAGGATGGGCTGTAAAAGAGAGATAGTAGTCTGCCCCGCCCGCCATCTGCACCGTGCGGCTGGTGGATCCACCCGGGCCGCGGATAGTGAGAGGGACCACTCTTGCCGGGCCAAAGTTATGCACCAGGGCGGTGTGGTTGACATATCCCGGTCCCGGCACATCCCAGGCCTCCACCAGGGCCAGGTTGTCGCCCCCCTGGTAAGAATCGGCAAAGACGATGCTCACCCGGCCGTCTGCCTGCAGGATTTTGCGGGTTGCTTGCGGGTCGTCACCCGTCCAGCTTATGAAATCAGAGACCACCAGCATGTGTCCGCCTTCGCCTGCCAGCAAGCTGCTGGCGAGCGTCATGCCGCTGGAGAGGTCAGAAGAAACTGCTTTGGCCTTTTGCAGCCGCAGAGCATCCCTGGCCTCGGCAGGGGTGCCTTCCTGGAGAACGGTCAGGGGCATGCTCTCCGCCAGCACGATGCTGATCCTCTGGTATTTGTCCAGGTAGGGCTCGATCATCTGCAAAGCCCTGGAAAAGCTGGCCTGCATGCTGGCCGAGCCATCCAGGACCACGACCAGATGACTGCTGGCCGGCCCTTCTTCAACTGTAAAAGGCCCGGCAGCCGCGACGGAGAGGGTGCAGAGCACCAGAAGCTGCACCCAGAAGAGAGGATCATTGATCAAGCGGCTGAGCACCGCGGAGCGCTCCGCCTCGCCCTCTCGCAGGAACTGCGTGGCGGAGAAGCGGACCTCCTTGGGCCGGGGACGAATAAGGTATATAATTATCAGGGGAATTATGGAGAAGAGCCCCAGAAGGGCCATGGAATTGCTGAAAGGCATTAGAAGAGCGTTTTGATTCAAGAACTATGAAAAGGTTTGCGCAGGACCTAAATATAATCGAGACAACAAAGCTTCTTTGTATATTTCCCAAATTGAGGTTCTTGTTATGGTCGGCGCCATGGAGATCTATATGCTTTTGCCCAAGACCAACTGCAAGGAGTGCGGGCTTCCTACCTGCATGGCTTTTGCCGTGGGCCTTTTGGGCCGGGAGAAGAAGATCGATGAATGCACTCCCTTAATTGAGGAGAAGAAGTACGAGGCCAAGCTGAAAAAGCTGCGAGAGTTGATGGCTCCCCTTGAGAATGCCTCGGAGACCGGCCTGATCATACACCCAGAGAAGTGCTTTGGCTGCGGCAACTGCGTTGTCGCCTGTCCCGTCAATGTGGCCGCGGAGCCCACCCGGTGCGGTGTGGGTCTAGGCCCGCAGAGCGAAAAGGTCATCTTGAAAGTGGAGGACGGCGTGGTAGTTTGTGGCAACCTCGAAGAATGCCGGCGCTTCGGACCGAACAAGACCCTCTGCAATGCCTGCACTGCTACCTGTCCGAGCAAGGCCATAGAGTTCGTTTAGGTGAAAGAGGAAGGTGAAAAGCAAATGGCAATATGCACGGGATGCTCGCTTCTCTGCGAGGATATTGAGGCGGCAGAAAAAGATGGTGCACTCTCACATGTGAAGAATCTTTGCCGCAAGGGGCATGGACACTTCCAGGCGGCCTATACAGAGAGGACGGTGCCCATGATCGACGGAGAGCAGGTTGACCTGGATAGGGCAATCGCAAAGGCGGCAGAGATTTTAAAGAGCGCCAAAAGCCCGCTCTTGTACGGATGGTCCAACTCCACTCTGGAGGCACAGGCTGTGGGCATAAAGCTGGCGGAAAAACTGGGCGCTACCATAGACGATACCTCCTCATTTTGCCAGGGAATTTTAATGGAGCGCATTTTATCCGGCAAGCTTCCTACCTGCACTTTGGACGACGTGCGAAACTATGCCGACACCAGCATCTTCTGGGGTTCGGACCCATCCAGCAGCCACCCCAGGCATCTCTCGCGCTTCTCTTACTACCCGCGGGGAGATAAGAGGCAGAAGAGCTACGAGGAGGAGAGGACCTGTATCGCCGTGGACGTGAGAAAGTCTGCTACGGCGAATCTGTGCCCCAACTATTACTTCCAGGTGGCACCGGGCGGCGATGCACAGTTCATGGAGGCCATCCTGGCGGTGCTGGAGGGAAAGATTCCCAAAGTGGGAGACAAGAAAAAGATGATTGGGCTAGGAAGCATTCTCAAGAAGACGGAGTGGGGAGTGATCTTTGCGGGACTGGGCATGGTTTATTCCCTGCAGGAGAAGATGGACCTCTTCGAGAGACTTGTGGCCAAATTAAATGAGATTACCACATTCAAGGTCGTCCCCATGGTGGGGCACTACAACATGCGCGGCTTTAACGAGCTATTGCTGGAGAAGACCGGCTTTATCAATCGCGTATCGTTCAAGGACGGCAAACCGGCGCACGGACCGGAGCACAGTGTGGTGGCATCGGCCAAGACATGCGACGCGGCGCTGGTCATAGGCTCGGATCCCTTCTCGGCGCTGCCCTTCGGCACAGCCCGCGCTCTGGCAAAAGTTCCCCTTATCGCCATAGATCCGCGCCGCTCGCTTACCACGGACGGCGCCAAGGTCGTCATTCCTTCTGCGCTTTCCGGCATGGAGGCAGGAGGCACAGGCGTGCGTATGGATGGAGTGAAGATCAAGTTTGAGCCCATCATCAAGTCTGATCTGCCCACGGACGAACAGATCTTAACCCGGATAATGGAGGCGATTTAAATGGCCGCAGAAGTGGAGGTCACCGTGGTTACCATGCGAGACATCTTCCAGGACGAGGCGGGAAGGAAGAGCCGGTTTTCCGATGAGTACAGAGACCAGAGCGCCCTGATCATTTTAGACAAGCAGGACATGGCCACCCTAGGAGCCAAAGACGGGCAGAGTCTGCAGGTGAAAAATGATGTAGGAAGCGTGGTTGTGGCCGCCAAGACCTCAGAGGATAATCCGCATCAGGGCCTGGCTTTCATGTACAACAGTCCCTGGTCCAATCAGCTCGTATCCGATGCAGTCTCAGACAGCAGCATTCCCGGCTTCAAGAGCATCAAGGCCACGATCTCTGCAGCCGAAGAAAACGTAACCCAGATATCAGAAATCCAGGCACGGATAAAGGGCTGAGGAGAAAAAAAGCCATGAATCTCATCTCCATCTCCGATCTTTCTAAAGATGACATCCTGTGGCTGCTGGAGAGCGCCGAGACCTTCCGGATCAGGCGGGGCGGTCACGGCCAACCCTTACAGGGGAAAAGCCTGGCCATGATCTTTGAGAAGCCCTCCACACGCACGCGCGTCTCCCTGGAGGTCGCGGCAGCGGAGCTGGGCGCCCATCCCCTATACCTGTCAGCGAGCGAGCTGCAGCTAGGCCGCGGTGAAACAGTGGCCGACACGGCGCGCGTGCTCTCCCGCTATGTGCACGGCATCACTGCTCGCGTCTATTCTCACAACACAGTGGTTCAGCTCGCCCAACACGCCTCTGTACCTGTGGTCAACGCCCTCTCCGACTGGGAGCATCCGCTGCAGATTCTGGCCGATCTGCAGACCATGCGCCAGCGCTTTTGCAAGCTGGAGGGACTGCGCGTTGCCTGGGTGGGCGACGGAAACAACGTCTGCAACTCGCTTATCCTGGCCTCGGCCATTTTGGGAATGGAGATCACTGTGGCTTCGCCCCTGGGCTACCAGCCAAAGCCGCAGATCATCGAGCAGGCGAAGAGGCTAGAAGGTCGGCCAAGCATAGTTGAGGAGCCGACGGAAGCAGCCAGAGGCGCGGATGTCCTGGTCACGGACACCTGGGTCTCCATGGGAGATGAGGCCGAGGAGGCAGAGCGCCTCCGGGTATTCGGAAAGTACCAGGTAAATGCCGAGCTAATGGGCCTGGCGGCCGATGGCGCCATCGCATTGCACTGTCTGCCTGCCCACCGGGGACAGGAGATCACGGACGAGGTGATGGACGGGCCGCAGAGCGCTGTCTTCGATGAAGCGGAGAACAGGATGCACACCAGCAAGGCGGTCATGGCCTGGCTGATGGGTGAGAAGAGGAGCGGGGACTGAGCATTTCCATGATCCCTTTAACAGTAGAAAGAGCCGGCAGATACAAAGATAAGCTTGATACGGTTTTTAAGAGAACCGGACAGGTGCAGGAATGGCTGGAGGAGACCTCGCCCGAGGATTTTTTAGAGGATGATAAGACGAAGCTGGCATCCTACAAGGCCTTTCAAGAGGCGGTGGAGGCCTGCCTGGATCTAGTGGCAATGATGTGCAAGGATTTGGGCATCAAGTCTCAGGATGATTACAGCAACCTGGAGAGGCTGGAGGCTCTCGCGACCAGCTCAAGAGAGGTCCTCATAGAGGCCAACGGCCTTCGCAATCATCTGGTCCACAGGTATAATCGGAGAGACGATCTTCTTGCTCTGCAAAGCATGAAGGATCTTCTTGACGGGATCATGAACTTCGGCGAAGAGGTGGAGAATTGGCTGGAGAAGACGTTGCCGCCAGCGTGAAGAGAAAGCTGCAGTTTCTGCGAGACCCTTTCTGGGAGGAGCGGGTTTTAGGAGTGCTGCTCTATGGCTCTCAGGTTCGGGGCGAGGCCGGGCCGAGAAGCGACATAGACCTGTGCGTCGTCGCCCCGCAGGTCGCAGGCCGGCCAGCGCTGTGGAGGAAATTCATCTCTATTCTTCGTGATGACCGGTATGATGTGCACATCTTTGAGATACTGCCCATGCACATCAAAATGGCAGTGATTGAAGAGGGAGTGGTGCTGCACTCCAGAGACGTACTGGAGCTTTACGAGTACTTTTATCCCTTCAGGCGAGAATGGGAGGACCAAAAGCACAGGCATACGCTTGCGCCGGAGGAGATGAGATCCTTGATTGCAGCAGCGAGGAGGGAGCGAGGCCTGCGGCAAATCCTGAAGGGATCGCAAAGTTCTAGTAGAGCATAGTTCTTTTATGTGGCCGAGCCCTAAAAGGGTGCAGGCAGAAGCGCGGGGGTTGCCAAGTGGTTAAAGGCGCAGGGCTTAGGACCCTGTCACGAAGGTGTTCGCGGGTTCGACTCCCGTCCCCCGCACTTAATCAATCATAATTTATTACATTCCCGCTATGGATCGGCTATTTATAGAAATCGACTATTTGAGATATCTGCATCTAAAAGGTAAAATAAATATTACATGAGCAAGATATAAAACGTGATATCAATGAGAATTCTACTTGATTCTAAGATCTTTGAAGAGAAACATAATGATTGCGTTATCTCAGATAATCTGAAAGAACTTAGAAGAATCTTAGAAGACGCAGGTATACAGCTTGATCCTCGGACGTTATCGATAGAGGTCCTGATTGACATTGCTGATTCATACGATTTTATCATAACTGAAAATAGAGATATTCATAAAGTATCTAACGAATTGGATATAATAGATAAAATACTTTTAGTAGATGAAGCATTACAGATTTTTAGGGGATATCTAACCAGAGATACTATAACGGCACCTCCTGCCCTGAAGAGTGTACTTGTTGGTAATTTAGACTACTACGATCCAATATTCGATAGCTTAAAAGAAGAATATGATCCAGAATTTGAAAGCTGGTTTAAGAAAATATCAGACGAGGGAAGAAATAGCTGGGTATATTATAGAACCGATGAAAGCATTGGTGCACTTCTTATATACAAATTCGAAGACGAATCTATCGATAATTCGAAGCCGTCTCTGCCCAAGAAAAAAAGGCTAAAAATTGCCACTCTAAAAGTAACCCATATTGGCTATAAAATTGGAGAACTATTCATCAAAATGGCGATAGATATCTCAGTAAGAAATGGCATAAATGAAATTTATTTAACTCATTTCACAAAATCTCATGATAGATTAGTTGAATTGATCTCAGAATATGGATTTAATAAAATTGCCATAAAAGATGATGGCCAAGATATTTTTGTAAAAAGGCTAACTGCCAAGGGATACGAAAAACAAAACGATCATTCTCCAATAGAGATCTCAAGAATATTTTATCCCAGCTTTTATGATGGCAATGACGTAAAAAAATTCATTGTGCCTATTCTTCCAGTCTATCATAACAAGCTATTCACAGATTTCCCTAAGAGGCAGACTACTTTATTGGAGCATTCAGGTGATTTTATTGTAGAGGGAAATACCATAAAAAAGGCATACATCTCTCATTCGAATATCAAAATAATAGGTCCTGGTGACTTGATACTATTCTATCGGTCGGAAGATTTGCAGGCGATAACTTCAATAGGCGTAGTAGAGTCGATTTACACAGGCATAAGTGATGCAGAGAGCGTGCTCCGACTTGCAGGAAAAAGAACAGTTTTTTCCAAACAAGAAATTGATAAGCTCGTTCAAGAAGGCCCCGTATCTGTTTTTCTTTTTAGACATCATATTCATCTGTCAAAACCGCTAGGATTAATGGAGTTATTAGATGGCAGCATACTTAAGGGCGCCCCACAATCGGCTATGAAGCTGATTCATGAAAAATATATCAAAATAAAAGAAATCGGTGATATCGATGGACGTTTTACTATCCATTAAGCCAAGATTTGTGGAGGCCATTATAGATGGGCGAAAAAAATATGAATTCCGTAAAAATAAATTCGCTAAAACAGATATAAATTGCGCATATATTTACTCAACATCCCCAATTAAAAAAATTATTGGCGTTTTCAAAATAAATAATATAATTGAAGACCGCCCGAGCGCTCTATGGGAGCAACTAAAGGATCATGCAGGGATCTCTGAAGTCGAATTTTTTGATTATTTTAGGAATAAAAAGGTGGGATTTGCTTTGGAGATAAAAGAAGTAGAGAGATTTGAAAATCCGTTGGACCCAAAAGTCATAATACCAGATTTTGTCCCACCCCAATCATTTTGCTATATGAAATTTCGAATTGGAAATGACGATCGTGATTGAGGAAAAAAGTCAATATCTAAAACATTAGGTCAATTGCTCATCCCGTTTTACTGCCTTGCACCCTCGTCCCATTATTGCAGCGGCGGACCTCCCCTGCTATATGCCGTCGAATCCAGGACAGCCAGCCAGTCGAAATCGGTGAAGCTTTGCGGAGTTAGTGGGAAGTAGGTCGGATTCTTCATGCTGCCCGAGCGAGCCGGAAGAGCTCTGATTGCTGCGGTTGGAAGCCCCTGGCCCTTGTGAATTGGAATAAGCCGCGCCGGCCCCGGCCCGGCAGTCAGGCGCGCCTCAAGAGTTCCGGCTTCAGGCCGGCCTATGCCATTGGCAACAGAGACGCCCACGCCCGTTCCGATGACGGCATAGCGCGATCCGAACATCTCATTGAGGTGTGATCTCGCCGGCCACCATGTGTATAGGTCAGTGCCAAACTGCCATTGTGCCTTTCCGCGCTTCAAATGGCTGTTGTGAGCAAAAGCCAGCACCTTCCCCCGACCACGCTCACGGGTGACCATTTGCGCCAGATCATCCGCCATCATCAGGTCGCGAATACCGAGAAGTCCGGAAACCCGTTCGCCCGACGAGCGCGCCAGCGCCGCATGATAGTTGAGCAATTGCCGTGCTACCCTTGCATCCTGCACGGCTTCCAGATAGCGGCGCTCATTGCTCTTCGCCACCAATTCGGGACGGGCGCAGGCGCAGCTGCAAAATGAGTTCCTCCGCCTCAATCCTCTGCGCAGTTGCGGCTGGAGAGCAGCCTACCGACTTCGCCGGATCCATCATTGCAGCAGGATTCTCCCAATCGGCGTCCTGGCCAAGATACTCTTCAATGCGCTGTCTACGGCCCTGGGCGCTGGCACTATCAATCGAAGCCAGGTAATCGAGAACAAAATGCAGGTCCTGTCTAGGACTATCGCTGCCAGCCATTTCCGTCGGACTATCGAAGCCGTAGAACTGGAGTTTGACGCAGTGCGTTGGATTGGCATTCAACGCCCTCATCCACTCCACGAGTTCTCGATTCGCGTCGAGCCGGCCAAAGCCGTGGCTAAACCCGGCATCCCAATACAAGCCATGCTTGATAAGTGAAACCTCTTGTTTTCATAAAAAATAATCAGGATATTCGAGACAATTGGGGATTTTAAACAAGTAACAGAGAAGTTTTATGAATTTTTATGATAAATTATGAACTTTTCTTAAACAGATTTAAATAGTACATATAGCAATTGCGCAACTATATCCGAATCGCACTGATGGGACCCAAGTTGAGGACATTCTCTTTAAAAAACCCACACATGGTTCGAAAATTTAACATGTAAATAAAGCAATAGCATTAAAAACGCTTGATGGAGAATAAACCTTGTTTAATACTGAACGAAAAAATGAAAAGGGAGAGGTTGAGGTAGCAATCTGCCCCCTATGCGGTTTACAGGTAGAATTTATAGGTGCTCCGATGGTCAGGTGTTATTCCACAGGAGATACGTACGAGCTAGAAGAAATTATATGGACCCT
>Ga0307378_10006923_pt1 | contig 15361 bp, 30 predicted proteins | sample UN1MG_FD_202238 | JGI IMG/M metagenome (GOLD analysis project Ga0307378, IMG submission 202238) | Soil microbial communities from Risofladan, Vaasa, Finland - UN-1 | ecosystem: Environmental > Terrestrial > Soil > Coastal area > Acid sulfate soil | place: Finland: Risofladan, Vaasa | collected...
AATCAGAAAGGGCTTTAATAGTTCTAAGCTCTTTATTCTTACTACCATAAGAAGCAACAAGCATATCTTCATATCCTTTCCTCCAATTTCCTGCCTTAAGAAACTTAATAGCATTAGCATGTAAGTTTTTTAACTTAGGTTCCTGATATACAGATCCATTTATATTGTCTGGACTACTGTTTAAATTCTTCACAATTTTGGATGAAGGCATAAAACCACCTTTATTATTAGGTTCAAAAATGCTATGATATCCAGAATAATTTCCTGCAAAACTTACCATGAGTAATAACTCAAAGAAAGTAGCCTCAGGAACAGCTTTCTTAACTGTAAAGAAGTTATCAATAAAGTTAGTATAATTAGTATGCCAACCATATCTAATTAAAGAATGGACAGCAAGTACTTCTTTAGAAGAAAGATTAGTAGAATCAACTTTTATTAGATATCCATCAAGATACTTAGTTTCAGGCTTTTTAACCTTAACTTCACCAAGCTCTAACTCAGAAATCATTGGAATATTACTATCATAATCATTAAACACCTGAAGTTCTACATCATGAGAATCACCATGCAATAAATCAAGATCATGTTCAAGAATTTTAACTGTAACTAATCCTAAACTATTATCAACTCCAATAATTTGGCCTTTTTTCATTGAAGTAGCAGTCCAATAGTAAAGATCTTCTCCTCTATCAGTACCTCTTACAAATATTTTATTGCCTTTTGTGATACTTTTCTCTATTGAAACAAGAAGATCCCTATAATTAGGATGCTTAGCATACTGAGCTATTTTATTCTTTGTTACTGTCTTTTCACTAAAAAGATCAGTTTCTTTAGGAATAAGATCATTTTCTTTAAATTCAGTAATAGGAAAGTTATTTTCTATTAATGTTTCAATCCAACTTTCATACACTTTATGATTTACAGTAAGGTCTATTTTTCTTACTACAGAAAAATAAGAGTTATTAACCCAATCTCTGATGCCTGAACAACATCCTGCTTTTTGGAAATAAGCCGAAAGATTATCAGAATCTTTTTCTGCTTTGTCTGCATTACATATAAAATACGAGGTATCTGACATTTTATTTATTTATTAATAGTTTATGTATTATATTTTTATAAATTTGTACTCCTTTATCTCCAAGAGCAGGGGCACTGTTAACTTCACAAATAATATAGGCAGGATCTGCCTTACTATTAGATTGGACTCTTACGTCTACTGCACCAATATCTAATCCTACTGCTCTCATAGCATTTATTGATGAACTAACCATACTACTCCAATTACTAGGGGTATCAAACAACTCGTGTTTTGGACTAACCCAATTACAATTTGAAGAGTTGAAGAACCAGCGTTCTTTACTTCCTTCTTTACGAAGCTTACGCCACGCCATAAAACATTCATTCTGAGTACAATGTAGTCTATACTCACGAGCAAAATTACAAAAATGTTCTAAAAATCTACCACTTCTAATAATGGAAATGTTATCTCTAAGCTCTTGCTCATTATTAACTAAGAACATACCATGCCCCTTAAATCCAACCACTCTTTTGGCTACAAGAGGATAGGGGAGATTAGGATAAGCATTGTCAGGAATATCTTTCAGTTCCCACCATTGAGCTTGAGGTATTTCAGTACTATATTTTGCAAAACAATCCTTCATCCTAAGTTTATCTCTAGAATTCAATATTGATTCAACAGTATTAACTTCTTTAATAGGATATACTCCATATGACTTAGGAAATGCCCTATTAGTAGGAGTCTGAGATCCTAGTCTTACTATACTTCTACCAGGAACTGAAATACTTCTCCGTAATGGAATAGCACTTGGATTTTTTGTTCTAATTTGTACTGATCTAACTCTTGGTAGCATATTTTTGTTTTCTTTCGTTCATATAAAATTCTGTCCAATCTCCACCCTCTACAATATTATTTCTGCCACGATAACTATCATTTATAAAATAAATATATGTAGGACCATGGGAAGTTTCAATAATTTTCTTATTATAGAAATTACGGGAGCTGTCTTCTCCACTATACCCTTCAAGCATATCTAATCTTGCTGCAGTATAAGAATCAACTTCATAAATTTCAATCTTAACTTTACCACCACTTTCATCTTCATATACTCCAGGAAATGCCGAGAGTGATATCATTGTATATCCATCCTCTGTCCATTCTTCTCCAAGATACTTAGAATCTTCAATTAAAGAATGATTGCCTAGATTCTTTCTTAAACTGCCATAAACTGCTACTAATATTTTTTCCATTATTCTGATATTATGTTTTTAACTGTTTCTATACTAAATATTGATTTCTTTTCTAATAGTCTTGGAATTATAACATCGGATACTTCATCAAATCCAAATTCTTCAGGATGATACTGCACTCCGGCAATAGGAAGATCAACATGGGCTATAACCTCAATTCCTCCCCAACTACAAGAAGGATGCTTTGCTATAACTCTAATCTCACTAGATAAAGTTTCTTCTTTAATCACTTGATGATGTAAAGAATTAACCTTAAACTTATCTTTACCATAATTAAGATTAAGAATAGAAGCGGCCTCTCTATCAAATTCTAATGGATGAACTCGTTCCATTCTTTTTTCAGGACTATTAGTTTCATGATACATATCCTGATACAGTTGGGCTCCAAAATGTACGGCTATTGCTTGCATACCACGACAAATACCAAATATAGGAGTTCCTTGAGATATATACTCAGGAAGAAAGTTTCTATCAAAACTTTCACGATATGGACAAGACTTCTGTAAATATAAATCAGGTATTGCTCCATAAGTTAATGGATTAATGTCTGGGCCACCGGGTAATACTATTAGATCAAATTCTTGTATTTCTGACCAAGGCATAATAGTAACTATCTCACCATATTCCTTAAAAAAGTTTAAATAGGGTATAGTTACCCCAAATGAATTTTCACCGACTTTCCAGCCGACAATTCCAATTTTTCTTTTCATAATCAATGTTTAGTTTGGATTTATTAATTGTAAAAATGTTGTTTCTGCTTGTTCTTTACCTTTATTTTTAACAATATCACTAAAGTCCTTAGAGTCTTCAAAAGGACTGCAAATACATTCTATTCCATATTTATCAACATAGACTTCACTAAGTTCTTTACCAGTACTATCATTATCAAAGAATCCAATTATTCTTTTAAATCTTTTCATGTACTCTTCCATAACAGTATCCTTTATAACTATTCTTTCATTTTGAATAGCTATGCTAGCAACTGCCATAACTTCATATAAAGACATAACATCCTTAAGAGATTTAGTAATAATTAGAATATTACTTTTTTTAGGTAACAATCTGTAACCTTGGTGAGCACCTTTAGGATGATTACTTATCCACTTCCTATCCTTACTATAAGGTTGATATATTTTATAAGTAATACTTTCATCTTTTAATTCAATGTAAGCATAGCAGTACTTATCTGCTGTGAATATGTGACCATTTATAAAAAAGTATGTTAGTGGTTGTATCCAGAATTTCTTTAATGTAGGTTGAGATATTCCAAAGTTAGCCCAAAATTGTAAATCATATTTCTTCCAAAGTCTAGGAAGAATTTGAATAAAACTTCTTTGCTTAGCTTTGATATCTTCTGTAGCAATTCCTTTAATAAATGTATTAGGACTAAATCCAGTTATTATTGTACCTTTAGGAATATTATCAATAAATTCATTTTGTAGACTGAAGTCACGCACTACTTGCTGTAATGCCTGTACATATCCTAATCCTAATAGTCTCCTAATAAAAGCAATACAATCACCGCTGTCACCAGTACCAAAATCTTTGTAAAATAGTTTATTATGTTCATCAGATTTAAATACAGTAAAACTAGGACTACGATCTGTTCTCAAAGGACTATTAAACACAGTATGAAGTTCAAAATCTTTAATATAATAATCAAAAACATCGAATTCAGTAATAAATTTAAATAGATTTTCTTCTGTAAGATCCTTTTTATTTAAGTTTATCATTAAGTTTATATTTTCTATAGTGTGCATTTAATTTCTCCCAATAGTTTTGACCTGTAGAAGTAGTTGCCCACCTCATTGTTCTATCTATTGGAAACTCATCCTTAAGATATTCATAATCTATATAATATTCTATTTTTTCTGGACTTATTTCATTAGAGGGTAATCTTCTACCACTTCCATAATCTTTTTTAAAATTATCCAGAGCTTTATGATAGTTTAAAAATTTTCTAAAGTTGGGCATGTTAATATTTATTATTATGTAATGGTTTTACTTCGTAAATATAGTCATTAAAAGAGTTATATAATTTTTCCCAGTGGTATCCTCCTTCAGAAGTTAGTGACCAAGTAAATGCGCTTATATGGTTGCTTCCATATATTTCTTTATCGTCTATATAAGTATCTACAGCTATACTTCTTTTATAAGGACCATTATGGATATTATAATTAACTATAAATGCTTCTAGATTCCCTGTATAAGTTAAAAACTCTCTAAAGGTCATTTTTTTCTTCATATATTTTAATTTAATAAATAAAGGGGACGAGCCAAAGCCCAATCCCCTTTACCACCCTAACTAACCATGAAAAAGTATATATTTAATTATCGTCTGATAGCCATGATGGAGCTTCTCCTCCGTCCTCTGTAGCTGCCATACTAGTCTCAATTTCATCTTTAATATCCTCCTCAGCTTTTGGCTGTGGACGTGTTAATTGATCATATCTAATATCAGTAGTAAGCATAGTCTTTGGATATAATTCTACATTCTCAAGGAATCTACCAAAGGGTTTGAATCCAAGATATTGACTAGGCTTTTTAGTTGTACCATATGTAACAACCACATTAAATGGGGTTTTTTGTAATACTGGTGCTATAAGTTTCATAACTCCATCTAAAGCTGCTTTAGGTGATTCAAATGCAGGAAATACATAATCATTTCCAAGTACACCCTTAGCCAAACGGATTAAACGCTGGCCCTGATACTTCTTCCATCCAGAGGCATTCTCATCATCTTGATAATAGTATCCTTCATTTACTTCACCCTTGCTATCTTTTGCGTATAGTTTATAATCAGGAGAATTATCTTTATCTTCTGGGCCTTTAAGTTCAATCCTCAAAGCTACATTATTAACTATTCCTGTACTACCGTCATTAAATATACGTACATCATTTGCACCAAAATCTTCTGGTTTGTTTAAATCAATCATTTTATATATATAGTTTAAAATTATTCGTCTTCATTATATTTATCTATCAATTCTGCTACTAGACCTAAATCGTTAGGTATCTTTATATCTTTAAACATACCTACTGGAGATTTAGCTGGGTATTCATTTGTTCTATTTGTAATAAATAAATACTCACCTTTTTCAGCCTTACTATCCCAATTAACTTTAGTATATAGTACTACTAAAAACAATCCCTCCAGGTCAATGATATTATCCATCATTTTACCTATTGTCTTAATCTTTCTAACAGTCTCAAAATCTTTCTGAATTTCATCAGCATGAGTTAGTACAAATACTTTAATATCTTCACGTAGCTTTCTAGCTATATTGAATGTATCAAAGGCATGTTTACCAATCTCATTAAATTTATCCCAATCTTTTCGTAATGCTTTCTCCATAAACTCAAAAGACATTAGATATTGTGCATCGTCAATAATTATATTTATAATTTCTGTACGACTATCATTTATATATCTAAGGGCTTTTATTATATGTTCTGCTCTACTTTCAACTAAAAAATTACCAGTAGTACCTTCAAATGGAGTATAAAATTTCTTCCATCCTCTAAATGGTAATGGTTTACCAGCAATATTAATTATTATAGTTTTCTTGGGATCTAATCCTCTTATCCCAAGCTCCTCATTAGCATGAATACCAGTAGACTTACCAGTACCTTGTGCTCCAACAACTCCAATTAATTGACTCATTTATTCTCTCCTATAATTTTTTATTTTGATTTATTTATTAAGTTTTTTATATATCCATAATCTTCTGGTCCTAATGCCTTAGGTAACTCAGAAAAGAATGAGCTCTGCCCTAAAAAGAATAATTGTATAGCAGCATTAGATTCACCATTTCTATTTAAATTAATTACAAATTCTCTATGATTATCACCTATTTGTGTTAAGTCAAGTCCGTTATATTTCTCTAAATTATACCTAGTAGGATTAAACAAACTAATCATTAAATCTACATCTCTAGCAGTATATTTATTATCAGCTAAACCTTCTTGATCTGGTTTAATTTTCTCTAGCACTGTATCTCCCTTATAATTATATTGTGCACGGGAAGAATCTGCTGATTGCTGCTGTACAATAACAGGTATATAACTCCATTTATCTCTCATTTGGAGACAAAACTCTGAACTAAACTGTCCTATAGATTGATGTAATGTTTTATCCTTTTCAGGCTGTAGTAAACTAATATGATCCACAATTACAATAACATATTCATCAGGATTACGGGCTATATATTGCCCTTTAACTTCCTTCTTAGTATATGTACCGTCCTTATTTTGCCAATCAATAAGTTTTTTCTCATAATAACCAACATCAGGATGTTCAGCATAGTCTTTAATTACTTTATAGATACCATAAGGATTTCTTATACTATCATAAAATGTAACCATACTTTCAAACTTATAGAACCATTCTTGGAATTCAACTGAAGAAATAATTTCCTCAACTTGGTCATCTAATATATACCCACCAAATACTGAACTTAATTTCTGAGGAGAGATAACTACATTATAATCTTTAAACAGCTTATAACACATTGCTGCTTTAATTTTGGAATTAATAGATACCTCTAATGAGAAGTAAAAGATCTTGGGAATGATATTAGAATCAGGGTTAGCTATCTTCCATTCTATAGGTTGATAGACATATAAAAAATCTGCCAGCATTGTTTTTCCTGCTTTAGGACTAGCAGATACTAAATTATATCTAGCCTTCTCAATACCAGGTAATACTGTAGACAATCGTGGGAGACTCCAAGGAATAGCAATTTTATCTCCTTTTAGTCTTTTCTGCTTATTATCTTTTAATGTATTTAAAACTCTGTTAAACGCTGACACTCAACCTCCTCCTTTAATACAAAAATACAAAAAATTTATGAACTATCCAAATTTTATCTATAATTGTTTTATGTGTGATGTATTATCAGGTTGATCTGGAATATTTATCCAATCTTCCCATTTACCTTGTCGTAACCAAGCTTGCATATTATTCATATATTGTAAACTTCCGTCTTTATTTCTATGAGCTACTTCTTTACGTAAAGCTTCAATAACTTCACGTTGTCTTCCTACACCTTTACCTACATGCTTCATCCACAATCCTTTAGCTATCTGAGCAGATTTAGCTTGAATAGAACTTGGAGATGTAGGTCTAAATCCTCCTAATCCATTAGGTACTCTTGTAGGAAACAACTCTAAAAATTCTTGAAATAAATCCTCTTGATCAAATAATCTGGTTGCTTTCTCTGTAAATTCTAATTCAAGAGCAGTTCCTGTATACTCTTCACTACTTGTAGAAGTGATCCAATGTTTTTCAACTAATCGTTTAATAATACGATCACTACTAGAGAATGGAAAAGGTGAGGGACCTCCTTCACCTAATCCATGCATTTTAAGAAGAGTTAAATACTCATTTACATTGAGATCTAAATTCTTCAAAAGTTTTAGATCTATCACTATAGTATCCATATTTCGTTCTCCTTTCTTCTAATTCATAATCAATCTCTATTATGGATGCAACTTTATTCTTATCTTTATTAAGTTTTTTCATTATTCAAAAGTCATTGTAGATTCATATTGCAAATTGGAAATAAAATCATCAAAGTTACAGTCAAGTAATTGCTCAACTATATCTCTCTTATAAGATTCACCATTAATATCAACAGTGTTCTCAGAATTAGCCTTACTCTTTCTACTTACAAAGTTAGCAAGAATATGCTCTCTTGGGGATTCAATACCTATTGTACTCATAAATTCAGGTAAAGGCAAAACATCATATAGATAATTGTCTGTAAATCCTGTAGGTACAACATGCATTTCTAGTACTTTCTCCCTAGTATTATAGGGAATGTAAACTGCTTTCTCTCCTAATATTACTTCCGCTATTGGAAATGTATGAGGATCAATAGCATCAACATTAATTCCTGCTTTTAAAGCAATCTTCAATAAAAAGAATAATTCTTCTTTACTGTAAACTACAGTAGTAAATAGTCTTTGTAAGTTTTGCATTCTGTCAGTTTTAGTGTATCTTTTTGAATATTTAAGATTAATTTTTGTGTGTAAACTATCGTATATATCTGATAATATACGAATATCTGAAGGATCATTAGTAATGTGGACATCAAAATCATTATATTCAAGTTCTTCTTCTGGTTGTTCTTCTTCTTTAACTGGAATATCAAAATGCTTTTGATATTCTTTCATTACTTCATCTATATTCATTGTTTTATACACATTATAATCTGGAATAGTATTAGAAGATATTGTTGTACCTTTAACTATTTTATCATCTGTACTTATTGGATCAGTACCATATATATATGGCATTTGAGGGGTGTGTTGTATTTGCATATTCCATGTACTCTCATACCATACTCCTGAATTTTGATGAATTCCACTAGTTGTTTTCTTCTTTGACATTTTTTATAGTTGTTTGATAAATATATTCATTATTGAATCCAGCCAATGAAGTTTCAAGATAAGTTTCATCTTGAGTTCCTCTTACATATAAAATATATTGTATAGGTTCCTTACCTAAATATATCCTACCACTACGCTGTACAAATGTTCTACTATTATTATCTAACTGTATAATCATTCCTACATCTATATTATGTAAATTTATACCTTCTCTTAACATACCAACAGCATACAATTGATTTATTTTACCCTCATTAAAGGCTGTTAGGACCTCTGTATTGGTTTTAGTGCTTTGAGCACTATAAACTATGTCTTTACCTCCTAACTCCTTACACTGCTCAACTGAGCCAGTAAAACAAACGAATCTCTTGCCATCAATAGTAGCTATTAATTCTTTAGCCACATTTGTTTTAACAGAAGCTAAAAATCTCTTTCTTTCACTTCCAATCCTGAGCCAATTAGTTTTAGCCCATTCAGTCATTATTGACAAATAAAATTCTCTCTTTCTCTCCATATCATCTGTAAGCATTCTGTATTTCTGTAATGCTGTACATCTTACTCTTAATCCTACATGTTTATGTGCTGCTAAATGCTTATGTCTGTCTTCAAACTCGCAAGTAACAGTTTTACGTAAGTCTTTACGTCCTTTATTAATTGTATAAATATAATCAATTATGAAATCATCCAAATCTATAGAAATTAAAAACACTTTAGGCTGTGGTAGTATACCACCTTCTATAGCTCTTGATAATGATATATGAAATTCGTGATATAATTCAAATCTAGCAGTTAAATATTCTTTCTCATTACTATTTACAGTAGCAGATAACAGTATTGCCTTAGGTATGTTGATAGAATTGATGACAGCCCATCTCTTTTCACCAAACATATGATGACACTCATCAAATACCCAATTAATACCATTATCTGCATACTTGTGAATAGATTGATAACAGAATATATTAACCCTATCTAAATTCTTCTCGTATCCAAACTTTATGAATTCTTGTCTCCACTGCTCTATATGTGTAGTCTCTGCTACACATATATTCCATCTGCCTCCATATTTATCTATAATCCGTAAAGCTGCAGGGGTTTTACCAACTCTGGTAGCCCATGTTAATAGCAGATAATTATGTTTTATTGACAATTCTTCAGCTCTACTTTGTATCTCATTTCTAGTCAAATCCTCGTCTTTCTATATCTATACTTTCAGAATAATACCCATTAGATGTTCCATACCATTTAATAGTAACATATCCTTTAATAGTTGCAAACCTATAAAAAGTCCATGTAAATGAATTCTCATAACCATAAGAATCTTTACCCATCTTATCTTCTGAATTAGTTGATTCTTCAGCCTGTAAAATAGGAGAATTAACAAGATCTTGAAAATCTCCTTCAATATCATCTACTATTACTGATTCACAACAATCTTGTGAATGAAACATTTCATAGAATTTATCATCATCTAAATAAAATCTAATCATATCTTCCTCATCAGATAGCTCTACTTTGGTAAATAATTTACCTACAAGTTCACTTATATCTTGTACTCTATTACTATATCCCATAGTTTTTTATATTATTCAAGTTCAAATTCTTTAATAAATTTTACTGAAGTTGTCATTTGATTAGCATATGTAATTAGTGCTTGAATAGGACTAAGTTTATTACTATTAAATACATAATTAACAATATGCTTATTTTTATTAAGTCGGCCCGATGCTATATCTCTGCCTATCTTTTTACAGAAATTATCATTATGGCTACAAAGGGATGCAGAAATACACAGATGATTCTTACTTGTTCTTATTGCAGCTAATGTAAATTTACGGAGATCCCAGGTTCCACCATGTACAAAAAATATTTGATCTCTCATGATTTTTTATTGTTAAATTTAGCTAATATTATCTTATACTGGGCCCCTTCAAAGAATTTACGTAATTTTCTTCTGTCTTTCCACCTAAGTTTAAGGTTTGGTTGATTATAAACATACATCTTGCCTGTAGTTTGTATAAATTCCAAACGTGTTGGACGATGTATATATAATGTAGAATTACTAAAATCCCACTCTTTTTCATCTGCAATTAGCAGATTTATTAATGCGTCTTTAACTTTAGGATGTATCATTATTCTTCTATTTTATTATTAGATAGATCAACATATAAATCTTCAAGTGCTGCAAGAGTGTTCAAATATTCTTGAACTTCATCAGTTTTCTCAAGCTCTGATTTACGAGCTTTATGGACTGTTAATCCTTTTTTTAATAATAATACTGTTGTTCTTTTCATGATTAATTTAATTAAATGGTTTAATAATTATAATACAAGTCTTCTTTTAAGAAATTTTATAGTTTTTTGTGTGGGATAAAATTTAAAATATATTCCTCCAATATCTTCATAATGCATACCTATTAAGAGAAATAATATTCCATCATAATCTTCTTGTAGGGTGGTACTTAGAGTACAATAGTCTCCTTCAAAATCTATAGCAGTATAATAATGAATAGGTTTTTTATCTTTAATCACTCTTATTTCAGTTCTACTATCATATTTAACTATGGGTATACCTCCTAGTACAATCTCTCCAGTTGTTTTATTTATTAAGGAGAGCCTATAAAATTCAGTATTTAGTACTATTGGGGCCTTTTTATCATCTATAGCTGAATACATAGAAGTAGCTCTCCAATATGTAACTTGATTTAAATGGCGATTACATCCAGTAATTACTATAAATATTAGCAATAATAATATTATTTTTTTCATGGTAGTTAATGTATTAAATAGTGATAGAGAGTTTACTACTCTCTATCATATCTATTAAGATGTAATTAGTGCTTCTGTGCTTAATAATTTAGCTGCAGACACAATTGTACTCTTCTTTGCCATAGCTATATCAATAGGTACAGTATTGTCATACTCAATAACAGCATGACCACCTAGTTTCATAAATTCTTCATCAAATACTACATGTGATTGCCTATAAATAGGCTTACCTTGTAATACTCTTACAGCATCTTTCTCACGAGTTAATCTTGGAGACTGTTCCTCAAAATCTGGAGTTAAAGTATCATATATTCTAATACGTGCCCCATCAATTTGAGTACCTTTAGGATACTTTTCAGATATAGTTGTGTCTGCATTAAACATAGCTCTTATAATTAGGGTATTATCCCATCCAAGAGCTGCTGCTTCAAAGTCAGTTACATCAACTGCATTAGGTAAATCTATGATTTCCTGTACTACATACAACATAGTGTACTCAGGATTAGATGTAAGAAGCTTATCGACTATAATCATTAGTCCTTCCTTAATCTTATCACCTATGAGTTCTAATAACCCATCATTTGTTAGATTTCTGTTTAGTTCTTCCATTATTTAATTAAAATAAGTATTCCACTACCTATTAGAAATATTATAGCACCTATTGTAAAAATAAGTAATACATATCTAAATTCTTTCATTTTCTTTGAGTATTCTCGTCCTTGTTCTATCATGGTTTTATTTTTTTAGCAATAATAGTATAATCAGAAGATGAGGAATCAATAGCTATAGATACTAATTTATATCCTTTAGCACTAAGGCCATTTAAAGTCTCTTCAAGTCTCTTCTCAGTGGCTAATCTTACATAAAAAACTTTATATTTTTTCATATCAATTTATATGACATACCTCCACCTTCATGTGAAGATACTAGATTAACAAGATGCCATTCTAGTCTTTGTAATAAAGACATTTTAAACCATCTAGAATAAATGGCAGGATATCTTTTTCTATCCGGACGACCATCTTTAACACTGATAGCAAATGTAACAAACTCTTCTCCAAGAGTAGTTCTCACTTGACATAATGAATAGGTCATTTTAGGTACTGTTTTACCAGTAGAATCTTTCTCCCTCGTAGAGAGAAGCGCTCCTCCTATATTATAGGTCAGAGCGACTCTAGTTTCATGGTTTATCATGGTTTATTATTAAAATAATACTTATAATCTTTTACTACAGATTCCTTAGGATAATTTTGTTTATAGTGTGTGATATCTCCTCTAGTTAATTGTCCACCCCTTGAAATACGAACAGCATTACTAGATCCACCTGGTAATAATTTTAAGCTTGTTACTTTTACCCCAGATTGCCACATAATACCATTATTTTCTAATATTTGCGCTAGTAAGAGTTGTTCTTCTCTACTAGTATCACGTAAATCTATAATAAGTTCTTTCTTTAATTTCATTTCGGTTTAAAATTAGTGTCCAAACATTCATGATAAGTATTCCATCCATTAACCCTAAGTTTATATGAACTTATATAATGTAAATATACCTCATTTCCTGCTAGTTTATTCATAGCATTTGTCCAACCTAATTGTCCATATCCTTTTTTAGATCTATCTAAATGCATATGAATATCTTTAGCATTACTTTTTAATTTAACAATACTACCTATCTTTAATTCTTTAATATATATTTCTGTCTTTTTATCCATAATTATTTTTTATTATTAAAAAGATATTTAGCATCTTTAAATGATCTTACAGGCCATGTATCATATGGTGAATTATGTTTATACCAATCTAAATTAGCTCTAGTAACTCTTTTACTAATAGTATTTATATCTATACTATTACTATATGTATCTACTAAAGGTCCTCTTATCATAGATTCTTCACTTATCCAACAATATCCATTTTTATGTAACAAAATTCTTATACCAAATATTTCATGATCATCAGCACCTCTTAAATCTATTATAATACTTTCATCCATATTTATTAATTTAAAAATCCCTACACTCATAAGAATGTAGGGATTTGATTTAAAGTGCTACCCTGTTATGGACACTTGGCAAATTATATCTTATTAACTATTAATTGATATTCAAAAAGTCCTTGTTTTGGATTACCTCGTCTTCTTTTATTGACTGTATGATTTCCAAAACGCTTCTTTCTTAAATGTCTAAGTTGAGCAGAGATACTTGCTTCGGGATCATTTGTAGATATTGCAATTTCTGAAAGTGTTTTCCATTCTTGATCTTTCATAAAAGTAAATATTCTACCAATTTGTTTACTTAATCTTTCTTTATCTAGAAGAGGATTATAATCAGGCCCATTAAAATGCATAATATTAAATATTTAAAGTTAGTGGAGCTGGGGAGAGTCGAACTCCCGTCCATACAAGCTTTAAAGAAGCTTTCTACAAGTTTATTATATTTATTCACAAACATACAAAATAAATGTCTCAACATTATATCCTATTAAATACTAATTATTGTTATAGGAATTAAATAATTAGTTTGCTTTATTTGCTTCTACTATTAAGCAGCAACCAGTTCAGCTTCTGGTTGTAATACAAAGGGAACTACCCCATTTGTAATGCTAGTAGGAAGACTCATTAAGTCTTCAGATGCTAATGTATTAGCGTCTATTGTGTTACACCGATTAAACTCTGTGTGCGAAGAGTACTTGCTTACCTAAATAAATGATCTTGCTGTCAAAACCAATCAGCCCCATATTTATAATAATTTTATTAAAAGTAAAACAACTCCAATAATAATAGCAACTACTAAAATAGCAACAGTAATACTAAACCAACGTGGTGGAGGATACCTATGACCATGATCTGAATCAATATCATCATCAAAATTTTCTAATCCATATTCATCTTCATTCATAATAGTAGATTTACAATTATATACAAATATAGTAAAAATTAATTTAATATCCTAATATTTATTATTATAAAATAAAGATGCAAATTCTACAGAAAGATCCAGCCATTTATCTGGATCATCAGTATCATCATAACTGAATGCATACTCTAGTGCTTTTGAATCTTGTCCATAATCAGATATAAAATCATCTGGATCTTCTGGATTATTTTCATCATATTCAGCACCATAATCATAATATATATCATGGAATTCATCCATTAAATCTTTATTTTCTAAAAATAATCTTAATTTGTTCATGGGCATTGATTTTTATTATTATGAAAATAAGCACTATATTTATCAAATAAATGCATCCAATATTCTTCACCTTCTGGAGTTAAATTCCATTCAAATGCATAATTAATAGAATGTTCACTATTACCACCATCATTTAAATAATCATCAATCTCTGTATATTCATGTTGTACATCTCCTGGATGATCATAAAAGTTTCTTATAAATGATATCCATAATTCATCACCACCTTCATCTCTAAGGAATTTTTCTACTTTTGTCATATCTTATTATTCTTTTTAGTATGATTTTTAATCTGTCTAGATATTAACCTATGCTTTGCTTCATTATTTCTTACTTTCCACTCATCTTCAAATGCTTCTAACCATTCTTCTCTAGTATGTCCAGCATATAATTTGTCCCAAGTATACATTTTATTATTTTTATATATATACATCGTCGCATTTTTTCTTATACAGTTATATAAATGATCAGTATCCATATTTTGTAAAGGAATAGTATTTTTTCTTGATGTAAGCCATTTATAATCTTTAAACTTAGGATTACGTTCAAGTTTAATACTAGCTTCTACCAATAATGATCGTACTACTTGTTCTTTATCTATCATAATTTTATATCTATAGGATAAATATCATACCATGAATATATTACTCCATACCCAGAATCAAATGTTCTATCATTATTAATTTTCTCTCCAAATATTTCATTAAAACTGTAAGAAATATCTGTTATTCTAAAA
>Ga0307378_10006924_pt1 | contig 15361 bp, 12 predicted proteins | sample UN1MG_FD_202238 | JGI IMG/M metagenome (GOLD analysis project Ga0307378, IMG submission 202238) | Soil microbial communities from Risofladan, Vaasa, Finland - UN-1 | ecosystem: Environmental > Terrestrial > Soil > Coastal area > Acid sulfate soil | place: Finland: Risofladan, Vaasa | collected...
CGTTTCTTTTGGCCATTTTTTATCTATTCCGTAAAATTTTATTAGATCCTTTTGACTCATTTCCTCATTCATTTTAATTCATATTTGTTTTTTTAGAAATATGTGATATTATTCATTTTGATATTATTTAAAATTTTAAGAAAATAAGAGCAAAAACAAATATTTTTAATAATAATAGAAGATAAACAGTTACTCTAAATATCCATTTTGTATAAGGTTTTATCTGGGACATAGCTCATCATAATTAAATCATCCCGAATATCCCATCCTAGATTTTGATAGAATTTGACAACTTCTTTATTATATTTTTCTATAAATAAATGAACTTTATGTACTCTCATTTTGCGAAACCTTTTCATTAATTCATCTATTATCATTTTACCATAACCTTTTTTCTGGTAATTTGGATGTACTGCTAGATGATGGACATATCCTCTTCTTCCATCAAATCCTCCCATGACTGCTCCGATAACTTTTTCATCTTTTTTTCCTATTAAGAAAAGATGAGGGTTACGTTCAACCATTCGCTTAAGTTCTTCTTTTGTATCGGTGGATCCTACACTTATTCCCGTTTTCCTCCAAAGTTCAATTACTTCTTTATAGAATTTCATAGAGAACCTTTCAATAATCATAGTAATGAGATATTATGTAATTAGTAATTAAAAGTATTTAGTGATAAATTTTGAATTTTTTTGTTATTATCAATTTTGGAATGGATAATTTTTCGTATGAACTCCGAAATTTCCTTTCTTTTATTAATTTCAGAAGGTAAAGGTAAGACTACATCCATTATTCGGTTTCCAATTGTTGCAATCGTTCCTTGCACAAATGTGATTGCTTCTATTTGTTTTTGAACGATGTCCAAATTTAACAAGAATAAAATGAGATAAGGATCAATAAATTCCTCATTTACTAAAATCTTTATCTGGTATATATGACTTTGAATTATAATTTTTGTATCTAATTCTGTTATATAAGCCGTTTTCCCTATTAGATTTGGACCACCATCCTTGACTAGTAAAATATCATCTTCCTCGATATTCTGTTTAAGTTTATATTGTTCATATACTTCTTCACTAGTTTTTTTATAAGAGTCTAAATTTATTTCCCAGTTATTGATTTCACTCGTGCGAATAAAAGGTATATTCCCTAAACCGTATAAATTTGAACCTATTTCATCTCCTCGTGGAATATAACCACCATTATTAGCATAGATTATTTTTTTAGCAATTAAATCTTTAATAGTTAAAAGAGTGAATCTTTTTTCATTTGCAAGCTTTTTTAAAGTCTTTTCCACACCAGTATAATAAAGCGGTATGAAAATTTTATTTTTAATTTGACTATATTTTATTTTAAAGATCTTTTGTTCCTTTAAGTAATTGAATTCTTCAGCTACTTTCATTCTTAGATGCAAATCTTTCAGATCATCATTAATTATTGGATCTCCAACATAATTTAACTTTTTACTTCCATCTTTTTTTATTTTATATAAATCTTTTCCATCTTTATCGTGTCCAACATTTTCTACAATTGCGAAATCAATTATATAATCTTCTGGGACATTAATTAACTTTTCAAAAAATAAGATACTTGTTTTATTACACGTGTAAGGTTGAAATGTATTTTGATCTAATGAAATAATACCTAAAATTTTACCTTTAGAAGTTAAATATTCCCAAATGTATCGATCTGTAGGATTTCCGAAGATACCTTCCGGTAAAACTATGGCTAATTTACCACCATCATTAAGTAATTGAATACACCTTTCAATAAATAGTACTTGAGGTGCTTGTTGTTTTACCAATTTATCTTGTATTTCCCATCTATCTTCAATATTTTTCCAAACATGCCCTAGCTGATAATTTTCTAAAATTCCTTTATCATTTATAGGAATTTTAACACCGAATGGAGGATTTGTTAAAATATAATCAAAATTATCATTTTTTATGATTTCCCTTGCTTTATCTCTGTAGTTTTTTGGATCTAATGAATCTTCACAAAAAATATTAGATCTTCCATTACTTAATATTTCTAAATATAATTTGCTGATTTTTGCTAAGAACAAATCTTTATCAATGCCATACAGATTTGAAATTGATTTAATTCTTTTTTCTTCTGATTCTATTTTTGACCATAACACTTCCTTTGATTCGAGTAGAAATCCACCATGACCACAAGCAGGATCCAGGATTTTTGAATTTACTTCAAGATTTAAATAATTAACCATGAATCTTACTATATTATGTGGTGTAAAAAATTGTCCTGCTTCATCCTTTAAAATCTTACTAACAAAAATTTCGAAGGCATCACTTAAGATGTCTTTAGATGATTGAAGTAGCGAAATATATTGTAGTTCTTGTACAACTAAAAAAATTAATTCTTTGGTCAATGTGATTTGTTCATTTTCATCTATAATATCATTATATCTCTGACGTACGTTTTTATTAAAAAAATTTAGAATTCTTTCATACAAATGGTCAACAGTTTCACCGCTTTTTAAGCAAAATTCCATTTCTTCATCTTTTTTTTTATTAATTTCATCAACAAACTTACATAAAAGGAGATTTATAATTTGTTTAGACCGAGCTCTTGTATCGGTATCAGTATATTTTAATTTTCCATATAAATGCTGATTAATTGAGATAAAAACTTGTTTTAAGTTCCTTATTTTCTGTAAATCGTTTTTTTTAATTAAACCAGATTTTTCCTCTAAAAAATCAGTGATATGTACGGGCATTTATAAAACTAAAAGATTTTTTACTAAGTTTCGACGAAAATTTCTTTATAATTCATTTATGTTTGATTAATTTATTATTATTTTTTATTAATTGAAAATTAAAGTAAATTATGCCTATGATTAATTTAAATTTTGGAGAATACATCGATTTCACTATTAAAAAACGATTTGCAATAATTACTCTAGATCGGATTCATAGATCGAATGCATTTGATATTAACCAATTTGAAAATTTAAAAAAAGCAGTAGAATATTGTCAGGAAGATAATAAAATTAGAGGGTTGATCTTAACAAATAATGGGAATTCTTTTAGTACCGGTGTAGACTTAGGAATGATTGATGGGAGTAACCATGAAGCAGTAAAATATTTGGAAGGAACTGCAGCAGCTATTTGTAAATTATTATATAATGGAAAACCAGCAATCTCTGCTGTTAATGGTAGAGCTATGGGAGAGGGTGTTGTTTTTTCAGCATGTTGTGACTATCGAATTGCTACAAAAGAAAGTTTTTTTCAAATGCCAGAAATCTTTTCTGGAATCTTTACTGGTACCGGATGTTTAGTTCTTTTTTCAAGGATAATTGGAATTTCTTGGAGTAAAAAAATGTGTATGTTTGCTGAACGAATTGATAGTCAGAAGGCTCTGGAAATTGGATTAATTGATCAAATTGTAATGGATAAAGAAGAATTAATAGACATTGCTTTGGATAAAGCAAAATTTCTCTTTACTAAAAACCAAACGGTCCTAAATGCCATTAAATTATGTAGCAATCATTTAGCAGACAAATCTTATAATAATGCATATGAAATAGAGAAGTTCGGCTCAGCTTGGTATGAGTATGAAGATAAAGAAAAATTTATCAAAGATTTAAGAAAAAAATTTGAGTAAGAAAGACTATAAATGAATAAAAATGTCATCAGAAAAATTTAATTTTGGAGAATTTATCGAATTTTCAATAAAAAAGAAATTTGGATTTATAAAATTAAATCGAGTTAATAGAGGAAACGCTCTTACTATCGAAATGGTAAAGCAATTAAAAAAAGCTATTGAATTTTGTCAAAATTCGGATAAAATTAGAGGAATTATATTAACTGGTAATGGAACATCTTTTACGACAGGAATGGATATTGATGAAATTGATGGATACGATCATACAGCTGTAAAAGAGTACGAGAAAGTTGCAGCTACTATTCAAGAATTGATATATTATGGAAAGCCCACCATTTGTGCTATTAATGGTAAAGCTATGGGCGATGGAGTAGCTTATACTTTGTGTTCTGATTATCGGATTGCTGTTAAAGATTGTTATTTTATGATGCCAGAAATAAATATAGGTGTTTTTCCTGGTACAGGTATTATTGTTTTAATGGCAAGAGTTATTGGAATCCCTTGGACGAAAAAAATACTTATGTTTGCTGAAAAAATTAGTCCTGAAAAAGCATTAAAAATAGGTTTGATAGACCAGATCGTAGACAATCAAGAAGAATTAATGAAACTAACATTGGATAAAGCAAAGTTTCTCTTTACTAAAAACCAAATAGTCCTAAATGCCATTAAATTATGTAGTAATCACTTAGCTGATAAATCATATGGGGAAGCTTACGAATTAGAAAAAGTTGGCTCAGCTTGGTATGAATACGAAGATAAAAAAAAATATATCATTGATTTTAGAAATAAATTCTATTAAAGCAACATTTTATTTGTCAAAGATCTTATATTAATATACTTATCTCAAATTATAACAAACTAAAGTGAAATTAGAAATGTCTTGGGAAGAATATAATCAATATCCTCACACCATCATTGGTGTTATTGAAAAATGGGCAAGAGAAAAACCAGATAAAGTTGCGATTATAGTATATGATACAGAGAAAGAAGTGACATACAAGGAATTCAGGGATGCAATTACAGCGATGGCGTTCAAACTCTATAATATGGGGTTCAGAAAAGGAGATATTATTGCAACATCATTACCATTCCTCTATGAACATATCATCCTTGGATATGCGTGTGCTAAACTTGGAGTAATGTGGACTCCAATGGATTTAAGGTTAAAACCTCCAGAAATAATGAAAAATCTAGAATTATTAAAAAAAAAATGCAAGATGTATTGTCATCTTGGAAAAACTTCAGTAGCAAATTTTGGAATGATTGGATCAGCGGTTAAAAAAAATAATCCCTGGCTAGAATACGTTGTACAATTTAGTACTCCAGATGATAAATATCGTAAAGGAATAATACCTGCCTTTCAAATTGCTGAAGAAGCTAAGAAGGAAATATTGGATGCTATGAAAAATCCAGATTCAATGAAAGAATTTCTAGAGGAGTGTAATAAAATTAGAGAAGATGATCCAATTTTAATTATATTTACTACAGGTTCAACAGGTTATCCAAAACCAGCAATGTTATCCAATAAAGGGATTACTTGTCAAAATATTTGTCTTTCAAAAGGTCTTCAAGCTGAGGAAAATGATATCATGTTAGTCAACCTACCTCCTTCTCATGTTGGGGGTACTACGGAACAATTTATGACACCTATATTTAAAGGAGGTACATGTGTAGTACTGCATGTTTTTGATCCAGCAAAAACTCTTGATGCAATTCAAAAATATAAAGTTACAATTATGGGACAAATACCTGCGTTATTTGTAATGGAATGGCGTTTACCAGATTATGATAAATATGATTTAAGTTCACTCAAATATGCCATAGCTGCTGGTCAACCTGTCGACAGACCATTTCTTGAAAGATTATCAACCATGGCCCCAAACTTTTTTACTGGATTAGGCTTGACAGAAACATCAGGATTCTGCTCATATACTCCTCCTGGGTTAACATTTGAGGAATTTACTAATACCTTAGGTTATGATTTTCAGATTTATCCTATGTCGATACGAAATCCAATGAAAGAGGATGGAAACGCAGGTGATGAATTACCTAAAGGTGAAATTGGTGAAATTTGCTATAAAGGACCTCAAACTTTTCTTGGATATTTTGGTAATGAAGAGGCTACTATGAAAACCCTCTCTTCAGATGGTTATTTGTACACTGGAGACATGGGATATGTAGATGAGAAGGGATTACATCTTTCAGGTAGGAGGAAGTTTCTGTTGAAACCTAAAGGTTTTCAGGTATTTCCTCCTGAAGTAGAGGCTTTTATTGCTGAATTACCAGAGGTTGAATTTGTTGGTATTGTAGGTGCTAAACATGAGGTATTCTCAGAAGGTATTGTAGCATATATTAAAACGCGTGAGGGTACAAGTTTAACTGAAGAACAGGTCTTAGAGCATTGTAAAGGTATGGCAGCTTATAAGAGACCATCTTTAGTTGTATTTTTACCTGAATTTCCATTAAATAGAGTTGCTAAGACAGATTATGTAGTTTTAACAGAACGTGTTGAAAATGATGTCGAAGAAGCTCGAGCAAATGGAGGATGGGATTTAAAATAGCTTCTTTTCTTAAAATTTTTTTCTTAGTTATTGATCTTTTTTCTATTAATATATATTGAAAAACGAATTTTGCATTACCATAACATTAAAATCTAAATTCAATTTATAAAACTTAGTTATCTATAGATGATGAACCTAAGATAAACTGCATTTAAGGAAAACAAAAGAATCTAACTATAAAAAAGAAAAAATTTAACTTAACAGTGAAAAGGTGATAATTTTTGCCTAAAGGAGATGATTCAAAGGTTTTTATTGGCAGAAAGAAATCAATGGCCTATGTAATGGCTGCCATGGTTGTTTTAAATGAGAAACCTGTGAGATTGTTAGCTCGAGGTCGATCCATTTCTCGAGCTGTTGATGTAGCTGAAATTTTAATGAATAAGTTTGTTTCAGGAAGTACATATGGGGAAATTCTGATTGATACTGAAACAATTACGAATACGGATGGCACGAATAGCAATGTCTCATCAATTGATATTGAAATTCTTCCGCCGAAAAGGTAAAGAAAGACAATTCTAAAAATATACAGGAGAAAATCAGGAGACTTTCTCGCTTCTTTTTTTTATTTTATTTTTTTGAAAAACCGACTATTTTGTTTTAAATTTATAATGATTTTCATCAATCACTGGACGATAACCTATTTTTTGATAAATACTATTCGAAGTAGGATTGCTTAAATCTGTAAATAAGAAACAATAATTATTTCCTTCTTCTAAGAGAAGTTTGCTTAATTTTGCTACGCACTCGGTTGCATATCCTCTTCTCCTCAAGGAAGGTGGAGTGTATACAAGATTAATCCCATTCCCATTAGGACTTTTACCTGCTTTTCTTGCCATTGAAACGGGCTTATTCTCATCAAATAATAAAAAGATTTTGCGGTCATTGTTCTCAAATTCTTCTTTAAAATTGCTAATATTTCGATCCAGTTCTTCATCAGTAATATCACTTAATGCTTCCTTTAACATCTCTCTAGCCCAATTAAGAACAATTTTCTCATATTCCTTAGTAGCAACATGAAATTTATTTATACCTAAAGTATCCTCTGAGACTTCTTCTAATTTAAAAATTCTTTCATTTCTCAATAGATAAGAATCTAAATTACTTTTTTCACACCACAATCTGGTAAATTTGTCTGCGGCGTCTTTAAAACCTAAAACACCAGACAATTTCTCTTTTCGCTTTAAAAGGGATTCTACTAATATTTCAATAGTATCTAATTCATCTGTATAGGATATAAGAAGATCATGGGGAGGAGTTCTTATAGTAATTAATTTAACCTCATTACCTTTAGTTAATGTTAAAAAAAGAGGTAGATCTCCTCCATATCTGTAAATATTTTTCTTGAGTGAATTTAACTTAGTTAAAATAAGACCATTTTCAACCTCGTGATTCAGCAAAAATGGTAATGCAAGATTAGAAAATATGGAAATATCTTCATAAAATTTTGCTTTCATGTTTGCTTTAAAAGTCATATTCTTCGTATAATTAATAATATCCTAATTTATTGAATTCCATTAAAAAGTTGGCAAAAATATAAATAGATAATAACAATCATACCATAAATGACAGTCAAAAAACCTCTATTTTTAATTTTAATAGTATTAAGCATGAGTTCTAGTTTTGGTTTTAGTATAATTGATACTAAAAACAACCCATACAATATAAATTCTACTTCACTTAACATTTCTGATACTATTGATTCTGTTGATTATTTAATCATTACTACTGAGAATTTTAAGCCTTATCTTGAGCCTTTAGCTAAATGGAAAACCCAGAAAGGATTAGTAGCAAAAATAGCACTTATTGAGAATATAAGGCAACAGTATACAGGAAGGAACCGAGCTGAAAAAATTAAAAATTGTATTATTGATTATAATAATAATTATAATACTCAATGGATCTTATTAGCTGGAGATGTTGATCACGTTCCTTCGCGAGATGTTTTAGCTCTGGATGGTTTCTCATTAGATGGTAATACTGTTAGCTGTGATTCTTATTATACAGATCTAAATAATAACTGGGATCTTAATAATGATGGAAATTGGGGAGCTAGTGGAGATGAATTAGATTTTGAACCAGAAGTCTACGTAGGACGTTTACCCGCAGATAATGAAGTTCAGATGCAACAATTAGTCCATAGAATTTTAGCTTACGAAAAGAGACCTACTATTGGTCCATGGATGTCTCATGCATTATTTGCTGGTGCGATACTTCAATTTGATCAAGATTGGAATAATGATAGTTTTTTAGATTATGGAGAATGTGATGGAAATCGAGTTAACAATTTCATCAAAACATTATTGCCAGATAATTGGACTAGCACATTTCTTGCCCAAACTAAAGGAGTTAAAGGTACCAGTTATTATAACGATTCTTGCCTAAATTATAACACACTCAAAAATTATATAGATGAAGGATGTAGTATTGGTACAATTTTCGCCCATGGTAGTCCTACAGGAATGGCTATTGATAAATGGTTAGTTGATTATGATGGAGATTTTTTATTTGATTATATTGATTGCTCTTTCGAAGGAGGTACTCCAGTTGATGTAATGCAAAGAGATATTCTTTTTGATATGAGTTATATGGATTTCGAACCAGAAGATAATAAAACGGGAATATTCTATTTTGGTAGTTGTTCCACAGGTACATTTGATCATCCAACTGAATGTCTTGCTCAAAAATTTCTAAGAAAAGCTGCGATTGGGGTTATAGCTGCAAGCCAGGTAGCGTGGGGTGAAGATCAATGGTATGAACGGAACCATGGAGGCTGGTTCATTGAAGGTTTAGGATTTCGATTTTATGAACAACTTTTCCTGTATAATCAGCCTGGTAAAGCATTGGCATTAGCAAAAGCAGATTATGTTTCAGATAGAATTAATTCTTCTGAGCCTAAAGAATATCCAGAATGGGGAAATAAAACACTCAAGCAATATAACTTACTTGGTGACCCTGAAGTTCCAATTTGGCTCTCAATTCCTAAACAACTCAATATAAGTATCAACCAACCACCTAACGATGATGAGAATTTGTTGACTCTTTTGGTAACCGCAGAGGGAGCACCCGTTCAAAACGCCATTATTACTTACACTAAAGAAAATAATCTTTTTTGGAAAGGAATAACTAATGAGAATGGAACAATTGATATCCCTCTATCCAAAGCAGAATTAAATGGAAAGATTCTTACAGTTAGTAAAATTGGTTATCTACCTTATCAAGAATCAATCCCTCAAATAGCTTCAGAGTCAATTCCCGGATATGATGTGGTGATAACTTTCACTATCTTATTAAGTTTAATCTTTATTTATATCTCGAGTGATAATAGGAAGAGATTAAATAAGAAAAGAGTTTAAAATCCCTTTTTTTTTAAATTATTTTAAAGATTTTCCTTTATTTTTTCGATCTTGCTCTGAAAATTTTCAATTTGTTCTAATTTTGCATTATGATTATTGATGTTTTTTATTAAACCAATAAACTCTTTAATTATAGGATGTTGAAGAATTACACATGTTTGATTTAATGTATTTACATCCAATATTAAAGCAGAATCTAATTTTTCTCCCATGCCTAATACGTCTTTAAAAATCAATTCATTATCATCTGTATATGACAATATCAAAATATCTTCTCCTATTTGAGAACCATCAGTTTTATTTATTATTTTAAATTCACACATTTTTATTGAGATTTTATCTGAATTTATTTATATAAAGAAATGTTTTACTTGTATTATAATTTCATATTGCCAATTAGAAATCAAGATTGATTAGTCTCAATAAAAAAACATAAAAGTATGATAGATATGAATAAAGAAGATATATGTTTCATGCCTGCTTGGGAAATGAAAGAAAAAATAAAAAACCAAGAATTAACTTCAGAAGAAATAACTGAAATAATTATTGAAAGAATTCAAAAAATCAATCCAATAGTTAACGCATATTGTACTCCTACTTTTGAGTTAGCACGGGAAATGGCAAAAAAAGCAGACCAAAATATAAAAGGAAGTAAACAAATTCCTCTCCTAAATGGCATTCCAACGTCTATAAAAGATTTGGTGCCACTTAAAGGAGTAAGGACCACTTATGGTTCAAAAATTTTTGAAAATCATATTCCTAACGAAGATGGGATTGTTGTATCGCGTTTAAAAGATGCTGGTTGTGTAATTTTAGGGAAAACGAATACACCGGAATTTGGTTTTAAAGGAGTTACTGATAATCTTATTTTTGGAGTCACTCGAAATCCATGGGATCTAGAGAAGACGTCTGGAGGATCTAGCGGAGGTGCCGCAGTCTCAGTAGTTTGTGGAATGGGTCCCCTCGCTCAAGGTTCAGACGGAGGAGGTTCTATTCGACATCCTTCTTGCTTTTGTGGAGCTTACGGTCTTAAGCCGAGCTTTGGAAGGGTTCCAATTTATCCTAAAACCTCCCATAGCGATCAAACATTATCTGTTATTGGTCCTATTGTTAGATATGTTACTGATGCAGCATTAATGCTAGATGCTATGAAAGGACCATTTGAGGGAGATAGACATTCATTACCGGAAGATAATATAAAATATTTTGAACACATAAATGAAAAACCAGATAAAATAAAGATTGCTTATAGTTTAGACTTAGGTTTTGCAAAAGTTCTTGATAACAAGGTTGAAAAAGCTGTAGTTAATTCAATTCACAAGTTTGAATCATTTGGCTGGGAAGTGGAAGAAGCAAAATTTAAGGGGGTAGATCCTTCAATGGCTTTTACTACAATGTGGTTAATAATGTTTGGCTATGAATTAAAACCTTATTTGGAAAAGTGGGAAGATAAATTGGATCCAAACTTAGTCACATGGATTAAAGCAGGATTACGCTTTCCTTCTTCAAGTTTACCAGATGCTATGAGAACCCGTAGTCTGTTTTATCAAAGTATATTTGAAACATTAAAAGATTACGATATACTTCTTACTCCTTCAACAGCAGTTCCAGCTTTTGAAATAGGAGTTACTTATCCTACACAAATTAACGGAATTGATGTATCTCCAACATCATGGCAAGCATTTACATTCCCCTTTAACTTTACGGGACATCCTGCTGCTACTATTCCTTGTGGATGGACAAATGACAACTTACCTATAGGGTTGCAGATCGTTAGTAAAAGATTCCAAGAATTGCTAGTTTTACAAGTTTCAAAAGCTTTTGAAGATATAGCCCCTTGGCAAGATAAAAAACCGAAATTTACTTAATTTTTTAGTAATCTTTTTGACAAATTAGTATATTCCACTTTTTTAATTAACCTATCGTTAATTTTACACATCTATTTTAAGATTCTACCCATCTATTTTTAGTTAAACTTTATAAAAACAATTTTTTTAAATTGTCTTTAATAATTCTAAGTATAGCAATTATTTTAAAAGTTACAGCTAAAAATAAAAACAGAGGAAATTGAGTGAAATGGCACGTCCATATCAAAAAGCTAACATTCCTGGTCCTGAGATGGGTACTTCTGTCTCAGATCCAACAGTGATGGCGAATTTACTTAAGTCCCCTAAAAAGAAGGTAATTATTATTGGCGCTGAATCTTTAAATTGGGAACTTGATGAGAAAAAAGTTGCAGACTACTTAATAGATATCGCTAACAAAATTGATTGTCATGTAGTTAGCACTGGTCATGCATATAATTATTTAAAGGATAAAATCAAAAATAGGAAACTCTATGATATGTCATTGATTAACATTACAAATCGATTATGTGATAAAGAATGGACTGGTTTAGATGGAGAAGGCCAATATTCAATGACAATTTTCGGTGGACACCTAGTATTCTATGTCTCTCAAGCACTATCTAGGATTAAAAACTTTACAAACTGGGTAAAAACAATTGAATTGGATAAATATTCTCATCCAAATGCCAGATTTAGTTTACCAAATCTAAGCGATAATGAATGGAAATTATTTTTAGAAAGCTTGATTGAAAAATTATAAAAAAATATAGGTATAAAAATAAGAGGAGATAAATGATATGAGTTTTGCAGATATACCAGTAGATGTAGGTCCTGTTTACGAAGGAGAACGTATTAGAGGAAATCAAATGTATGTAGAGCTTGGTGGTCCAAAAATAGAGAGACACTTTGAGTTGGTAAGAGTTAAAAAAGATAAAGAAATTGAAGATGGAAAAGTAAAGCTCATCGGTCCCGATATAAAAGATATGGAAGTAGGATCAAGACATCCTATAGGAATTTTAGTAGAAGTCTCTGGACCTGAGCTTGAAGAAGATTTAGAAGCTGTATTTGAAAGAAGAGTTCATGAGTTCTGCAATTTTGTAAATGGAATAATGCATTTGAACCAAAGATATACTAATTGGATGCGAATTTCTAAATCTGCGGTAGAAAAAGGATTTGATAACTTTCAAATGCTTGGAACTGTTTTAATTAGACTTTATAAAGCTGAACTTCCAATCATTAAAAAAGCTCAAGTTACATTCTATACAGATCCGGACAAAATCAAAGAACCATATGATTTTGCTTTAGAGATTTATAATAAAAGAGATGAAAGAGCCCGTAGTATAAATGATGAAGATGTAGATATGTTTTATGGCTGTGTTCTTTGCCAATCATTCGCACCAACTCATGCATGTTGTATAACACCAAATCGAATGAGTTTATGCGGTTCTATATCTTGGTTTGATGCAAGGGCGGCAGCTAGAGTTGATCCAAAAGGGCCTCTCTTCGAAATTCCCATGGGTGAATGTTATAACGAATTAGCAGGTGAATTTGAAGGCGTAAACGCAATGATAAAAAAACGTTCGCTTGGAGAAATCGATAGAATTTATTTATATAGTGGAATGGAATTCCCTCATACTTCATGTGGGTGTTTTGAAGCAATAGATTTTCTTATTCCTGAAACAGGAGCAGGTCACGGTATTATCGATAGAAGCCATGACGGTGTAGCAATAAATGGATTACCTTTCTCAGCCATGGCGAACCAGACTGGTGGGGGAAAACAGATGCCCGGTTTTAACGGAATAAGCATACAATACATTATATCACCTAAATACCAAAAATATGATGGTATAAATTCAGGTTTGAAGGGGGGAATTTACACAATAGTATGGATGGGTAAAAATGTCAAAGATCGAGTTTATGAATTCCTTCCTGAAGATCTAAGAGATAAAATTGCAACTGAAGAAGAAGTTTCTGATTTGAGTGAATTACCTGCATGGTTGGAAAAAGTTGGTCACCCCGTTATAGAAACTGAAGAATACAAGGCTGCTGTTGGTGGGGGAGAGGAGGAAGAAGAATGGGAAGAAGAAGGTGCTATGGTCCCTATGGGAACTGTAGGAATGACCATCCCGGGTGTTGGTGGTGCGGGAGGATTTAAAGTAATCCTAAAAAACTGTAAAATCCACGCAGAATCTATAATCATTAAAAAGATTGAATCTAAAGGTAAGAAATAGTAAATACTATTTTTTTATTATTTTTTTGTTTTTATTTTTTTACTCTTTTATTTTGAGAATATCTAAAAAAAGATCCTAAGTTTCTTTGGACATTTTAGTATCCTTAATCCTTCTAAATAACTATAAATATTAGGTTATTGCAGATATAATTAACAAAATTAATCAAAAAAAATGATTAAAATGCCAAGTAACTCAAAATCTTACCCCAAAAACTATGTTTTACTCCTATTTTTCTAATTTTTAGTAGTAATCTTCAACATAATTTATTAATTCAAAAAGAGTTACCCAATATTTGATCATTATCAATAAAGAAATCTTTTAAAAAAATAAAGGTGAAGAAAAACGCAAAAAAGAATAGGTAATATAAGTCTACTGGCAATTTTACTAATACTAACGAGTTTTAACATGTTACACCTTTATCCTCAGTATATTAATAAATCTAAATGTATAATTGACGATTCCGAATCCAACCTTGAAACAAGCGATATTATTTATAGACCCTTCACTGTGGGTATACTTATAGGTCCATATGTTATAGATCCAGCAGATTGTTGGGATGGTGCTTCTTGGAACGTGATAGATCAAGTATGTGAGGGTTTCTTTAGACACAATTTGACGGATCCTGATATGCCACGAGTTAATTGGCTCGCTGAATCCTATTGGTGGGAAAACGCAACTACTCTACATCTTAAACTCAGAGAAGGTGTATTGTTCCATGATAATACACCTTTCAATTCCGCCGCTGCAAAATGGAATTTAGATAGAATAAATTATTTGACTAATGCTTCTGGAATGCTTCCAGATACTATGGCACTTGCAAGCCCTAATCATTTATGGAAATTTACTAATGGGACGGGTATAATGAAACAAATTGATATAGTTAATGAATATAACATCTCGATTCACCTTAATAGTCCTTTTAGTCCCTTTTTAAATTTATTAAGTTTTCAAGGTGCCTACATGATTTCTCCAACATCTCATTCACAGACTGATTATATTGATCTCTTTACAGGAGATTTAGTTGGTACTGGTCCTTTTGAATACGATGGTTATGATCCCGGTATTGAAGTAAATTTTCATGCTTTTGATGGTTATTGGAGAGGAGAAGCAAACATTACGGAAATGAAATATTTAATCATTAATGATAATACTCAAAGAAATTTTGCTATGTTAAATGGAGATATCGATTATATAGTTGACCCAGATCAAAGCTTATATTCTACTTACGCAATAGATCCAAATATTGTTTTTGCAGAAGCTCCAAATTCAGGATTAGATTATTATTATATTGGTATGAACAATAACAAAATCAATGTCACATGGAGAAAGGCGATTTCTTACGCTATTAATTATTCTTATATTATCCAAGAGTTAAGAAATAATCACATTGTGAGAGCTGATAGTCCGATTGCTCCTGGTTTTGGTGATGCTTACTATAATTGTTCTGAAATTGCTCCATATTATAATTTAACAATTGCTAGACAAACATTAATTGATGATCCAGGAATTGATACAACTGGGCTTACTGCTAATGATAACCCCAATGATGCTGCTTGGGAGTTTGCGGATCTCGGAATATTTAACTATACTTATTATGATGGAAGTCCATTAATGTCAGATTTATATCCTGCTTTAATTGATTGGTGTGATAATATTGGAATTACAATCTTAGACGATGCAATTGGTTGGAATGAATGGTGGGATATCGTTCAGTACTCCAAGCATAAATTGAATCTTTTTAGTTA
>Ga0307378_10006926_pt1 | contig 15355 bp, 27 predicted proteins | sample UN1MG_FD_202238 | JGI IMG/M metagenome (GOLD analysis project Ga0307378, IMG submission 202238) | Soil microbial communities from Risofladan, Vaasa, Finland - UN-1 | ecosystem: Environmental > Terrestrial > Soil > Coastal area > Acid sulfate soil | place: Finland: Risofladan, Vaasa | collected...
CATTTGTGCTAATACACCAGCATATACAGCACTGGAATTATATGCTGTACCAGTGACGGCACATCTTCCATGTACACCTACAATAAATGCTTCAGCACCAACAGTAGTTTGTGTTCCTGTTACAGCAGCGTGTCCTCTTAAAGCATACACACTTCCACCAGCAGCACCAGCACCAGTATAATTTCCAACAAACCAAGCACCAACGTGGTATCCTGATGTAGCAGAAAAAGCACTTTGAACTTTAACTGCACTCATTGCAGTAGTGGCAGTTGTAAGAGCAGTAGTAGAACCTATTCCGAGAGCAAGTGTATGTGTGCCTTCAATGTTTATCCCAGCAGTCGCACAACTTCCGATAGATATGCCAGTTAATGTGTCACCGTCAGGTATTTGAACACCGACAGGCCATACAGGAGTTCCGCTTGCTCTAATTAATAAACCTGCGGCAGTACCGCTATTAGATATAGCACCTGCACCAGCTATATTGATGTCAATACCAGCGAAGGTACAGCCTACACCAACGGTCATCGTTCCTGCTAAAGTAGTTGCCTGATTAATACCAAGACATTCTGCACTGGTAACGAGAGTAGTTGTACCCTGTTGATTAAAGATATAAGCAGCCCTGAAAGCACCAGTAGTATAGGTTCTTGTTCCAGTACCGCCTGACACCAATTGAGCAAATAAAGCAGTTTGTGATACTCCGCCAGATTGATTTGCTGTTAATAGGTATCTACTTCTAAAAGGTGATATTACTTCACCTACGGCAGCAACTCCACCGTCATCACAGTAAATCTGTATTCCACCAGAATTGTCAGTTAAACCAGCTAATTTCATTCCTTCACCAGGTGTAACATTATCAGCGGATTTAACACCTATTTGTATTGGTATATAAGTTAAAGCACCAGGCATGCTAATACCAGTCGTCATTTGACCAGTAAGAGATATACCAGTTGTAGGAGCAACAATACTAATACCAGTCGTACAAGTAGCAATGCTAATAGCTGTGGTTGCATAAGTAGTAACTATCGGATAAGCAGTTGTAAATGAACCTTGTGCCGTTGATAGTGGTATAAAGTATGCTGTTCTATTACCAGCAGTCTTATTGACCGCAATCTGTAAGGTATCATGGTAGAACAGTGTTCCTGAGGTAAGTGTCGGAACTGTGGCTGCGGGTGCGTGTCCTACTTCAAATAGTATGTTTGAACCAGTGCCCGCTGCGGTTTCACTGAATACCAAATAGGGTACATTAGCAAAATTTGCACCACTACCAGGTAATGACTGGATATATACTATTGCATTCGGACAGGTTGCATTATCACTTGATACCTCTGCATTTATGGCACAGGTTAATCCAGTTCCTAATCCAATTGCATCAGCAAAATCCAGTCCAGCCCATACGCCAGTTGCAGATACTATATTATTACCAGCACCATTTACCGCTACTTTACCTCTGACGGCAACGATATTCCCACCCGTCCAGGTAACACCTGCATCAATTAAAGAGTAAAGTCCGTTTACAGTAGTAGCAGGGTCAGTTAAAGTAATGGTTACAGGGTCGGTAAAAGCCGAAGATGCCGTAACTGATACATTGACCGTTGGTGCTTCTAAGGTGATTGAAGTATCTGACGCTATAACCAGCGCCCCGTCTGCACTTGCACCGATATACATACCACTATCATAAAAATACGCTTTCCCGGTAGTATCGAACATTACATTCTTAATTTTCATACCACCGAAAGCATCACCAGCGTCATATGCTAATGCAGCGTATAATTCCCCTTTTCCAAAACCCTCCCCTATATGTTTACTAATTGTCTCAGACATTAAAATCACATCCTTTTTATTTTTTACGCAGGCAGGAGTTGTCGTCCTGCCCGCTTCCTATTTTTTTATAAGATTAGTTTACAGAGCAGTTGGCACAGCAAATATGTTAACTCCCCAAGCGCCGTTAAGTACGATAGGGCAGTACATATTCTTCCAAGACATAGTTCCGAACATTGCCATCGGGTTAGTAGTAGTAAATTCAGGCGGGCATACTTCAAATACTTGGTCTTTACCAGCTAACTTGATGTTACCAAAAGCATCACTTCCAAAGATAGAAACCATCTGAACTGCTTCGGTAGCTCCATAAGTTGCTATAGTTCCAGCAGCATGCCTATAGGGGTGAGTATCTTTATGGAAACGAATATTAGCAAACTCACCTACTAAATTCCGATAGAGGTCTTTAGGAGCAGCATAATGTTTTAAGTTGATATATTCGGTATCGTTCATAAAGTCATACTTCATCGCACCAGCAGGAATAACTGCGTGATAGTAACCATCGGGGAACAAAGGAGTTTCCTGAGCTTCTAACAAAGCACCTGCTTTCTTAATTAATTCAGCAGTAATCTTGTCGCCAGTAGTTAATGCCGCAGTAGAACATATTCTTATTCTATCGTCGGCACTACAAGCATTTGGTACAGCTGCTATAGTAATGGTCTTTGTAGCTCCGGTAAAGGTTCTGGTAATCCCTTCATTTACACCACTTAAAAACACTGCAACGCCTGCATCCGGAACATTATTGTCCATAATTAGTGAAACAGTGCTTGAAGCTGTGGCAACATTATCTTCGTATGCATATGCAGTATCACCATCAGCCCGTAATCCCATAAATCCCTTTGCAAGTACACTTTGTATATTAAGGTCTAAACTCTTTCCCGCTTGAATACCAAGTAATCTTGCTAAACCACCAAGTTTTGGATCAAATGCAGTCAACCATACCCTTGAAGATGGTTGTACAAAATTACCATATTCCTCAAGAGATGCACTAACTGTCTGAGCATGGTATGCTTCACCGGCAGGAGTAAATCCTTCGGTAAGTTTGTTGTAAGTAATGCTTGTTGCCAAAGGTGAATATCGAGTAAATTCTACATTATCCCCTTTGTTTAAGGGGATGTCCATATTCGCTTGTTTTTGAGCAAATTGCTGGAAAACAAGCTCTGGCTCTCTATTTTTTAAATATATTGCCTTATAGAGAGTTTTTATATCATTACCACCAGTTAACGCTTTAGTGCTACTGGCAGCAAATTGTTCGGTAGCCCAAGTCATAATAATTCACATCCTATTTTTTGTATTCCCCTTGGACTGCCAGTTATTTTTTAAAGTTCATTCTGAATACCGTATTTTTTCTTTATTCCCTGAATAATCTTATCAGGGTCATTTCCGGATGCAAGTTGTTCTTCAAAACTAACCGGCTTACTCGCTCTCTTTAAAGTTGTAATATCGGAAGACATCACCTGAGCATTGCTTAAGTCTGCGTTCTCCTCCTCCAACTCCTTTTTTGTTTCTTCTATTGTTTTCTTCTTAAACTCATCTTCTTTTTGAGGTAATCTTTCGGCTACTATCTCGCTATAGACCACTTCTCTTGCTTTCAATTTATGAATATCAAACAGTTCGGGATTCTTCTTCAAGTGTGCTTCTACTTCGGTTTCTATTTCGGAGTAAGGGATAACTCTATCTTTAGTCTTTTCTTTTAAGGCATCTATAACTTTCTTCTTTTCGTAACCGTAGTTTTGTCCGTAAAGCGGATCAATGGCGGCTTTTAATACTGCATCGTTATAGGCTTTAACCTGTTTGTTATACTTGATAGGGTCATCGTAGTAGAGTTCATCGGGCGGATAATCTGGCAAGTTAGCCTTGCCAGCCTGCTGGTCTTTAACCACCGCAGACTTTTCATATTCGTCTATCTTGGCATTGATTACCTCTGCCTCTTTTAGCTTTTGCTCTAATTCCTTATTCTTTTGTGATAGTTTGGTTGAATAAGCCTCTGTTTCCCTTGACATCTTAATCAATTCTTCAGGGGTCTTATTCTTAAACTTGTCAGGGATAGCCTCTATTACAGGCGTTTCCCCTTCTTCTGTTTCTGCTATTTCTTCTTTCTTCTGTTTGATTTCCTGTTTAGCTTTGACCTGTTCAGCTTTTAGTGCTTTCAGGTCAGGTGCGATTTCCTTGTCTTGAAGTATCCTCTGCTTTTCGATATTAGCCTCAATTTCACCTTCTTCTGCTTCCAAAGTGGCTTGAGCTTCCTCAAGCGTCATCGGGGCGTTTTTATCTACCGGTTCAGGAACGATAGTCTTATTGTCCGCTTGTTCTTGCGAGGCGGTTTTGGGATTGTTATCGTCTACTTTTTCCATTGATATAAACTCCTTCTCTTAATATATTCCCCTATATCCTCTCATTATTATTCTCTAATTTCATTTTTGCGTGTAGTTCCCTATGGCAATTAGCACACAACACTATACATTTTCTCATCTCTTCTTTAGTTAATTCTAAACTTTTACTTCCAGTTTCAACTCCAATATTAAATCTTTTATCCCCATTATGATGAAAATCTAATGCATCAGCACATTTGTTATAACCACAAATTGCACAACCTCTCGATAATTTATAGTCTTGGACAAATTGATATTTTCTTTTGCGAAGTTTTTTTACTTCTGTATAACAACATTTCTTACAAAGATATCTATAACCATCCATCCGTGTTCTATCTATATAAAAATCAGATATTGGTTTTACCTCTTCGCAAAGGTAACATCTTTTTTCCATTTATTTCTTCTTTTTCTTTTCCTTCCTCTTAACTAATTCTTCCTCTCTCTCTAAACCAATTTTAATTGTCAGTCCAATATCATCTAACATACTTTGTATAAATTCATATTGAAATAATTTAGCACGCAATATGGTTATGTCTGTATTTTTACTATCTCTAATATAATCCTTACATTCTTCCATTCTGCGTTCAAAAAACATTTCTTTAATGATTTTCCAGCCGTTAGTATTGCACATTTCCATTAAATTATGTGCGTCCATAGCCGATATGGATAGTTCAGTTTCCTCGTCGGTTAATTCTTTTTCAGTCATCTTATTCCCCCTTTTTTATTCGTGTTAAAACTAAATTTCTTAACGCCTCTGATAGATTATTTACACTAACAAAATTATCGCGATATCCATTTCCAATAAAATAATCAAGTTGACCTTTAAGTTTTGTTTCTAAACGTTCATAAGTAATTTTCATCGGTTCAGCTTTAGGTGTATCTATAGTTGATGCTTCTCTTCTCCTTATAGAACTTAGCTCATCCTCACGAAAACCATCTCCTATATGTGTAGTTATTTTTGTACTCATTTTCTTATTCTCCTTTCTACCCCTTCTGTCCTCCCATTCCTCGTGCCAGATAGTTTCCCCCAGCAGGTAAGACAGGGGTATTTCCTACCTGCTGACCAGACCGAGAGGCAGTCCGTGGGGGAAGTCGTGAGGCGTTAGGTCGAGGGTTAACTTCTTTCGGTTTATCTTCTTCGGGTATCAATTCATCTAAATCCTTTATCTTTAGCAGTTCACCGATACGCCTGACGATTACCTGCAAGTTCATAAATGGCTTCATGGCAGGAGTTCCGTCAGGATTGTTTATCGGTATCTCATTGCCTGATAAATCTTTCTGGGTGGCAGGTATCATGGTGGTAGCACCTATCTTCATAAAGTCTAATAAGTTCTGTATCTCTACTCTCTTTTCCATGAACCCTGATATGCCCGTAGGAATGAAGTCAGGGTTGCCCTTCATCATAATGTCTTTTTTACTCAAGTAATCTAAATTAAATTCGCTTGCCTTCTTTTCGCCTAATATCCTGACAGCATTTTCACGCTTGAAGTACTGTATATTGTGCCTGTAGATAATCCCTAATATCTTTCTGAAGGCAGGCTCGATATAAAACTTAACCTTGGTATTAATCGGCTGCATGGACTTTTCGGTCATCATGGCCAGTCCTCTGGCAGTATCATGGACATCCTTCTTATCCCCTGTGGGTACAATAGACGGGGTTGAGCCTGTTATCTCTTCTATGATTCCGTTGATCATGCTGATAAGCTGCGGTATTAATTGTATGGTTGAGGCCTGTGCAGTAGTGCTAATCTCTCTTATAGTATTAAGTTCCTTAACCGGTAAAACTCTTCCCGGTCTCATTAAGATAGTCTTTGCCCTGCCTAAATAACGGCTGACTACCATTTCATAAGCAGGATTAGTTACGATATTTACTAAATCGGTTAATTTGTTATAAAGGTTGGTGAGCATAGGTGCGAGTGCCTTGATATCATCACCGCTACCCATACCGACTAATTCATCTACATCGGAGTCATTTACAAAGGGAACAAATATATTATTGCACCAATAAGGATAGGCACAAGCCCTGATAACTGTATCTTCGTGAGCTAAAACGATAATAGCCTGTACGTATTCATCTTTAAAGGGGTTGGGTTCGTCAGGGTCATCTACATCGCCTTCGATAAGACGCTTGGGGACAAGGCCGTGATATTCCAGAGTATCTACCACATCTACATTTGGTCCAACGGTCTCTTGTAGTGCGTCAACGTTAAAAAAAACCTTCTCTTTCTCTTTTTGCTTGAGATAGAGGATAGGTACGTCATCTTTTTCGTATATCTTCCATGAAGATAAGTCTTTGCAGTTAGGGTCAGAAATAAAGGTCTGCAAGTTCACGCAACCTAAATCGGGTCCGTCAAAGGTAACTACATCTTTAACCGCTGTCTTGCCTGTCCTCATCTTCTCTACGGTGTGCTTCCAGGGGACATAGGCAACAGCATAGCCATACCTGACGAAGTCCTGTATAACGGGGATCATCTTTCTTTCGATATCAAGCGTGTTAAGGTCATAGACTACCTTTAAGCGCAGGTTCTCGGCGTTCTTCTTGTCCGATTCTTCACCCGGCCCCAGGTCGAACGATTCCGCACCCTTCGATAACAACATAGAGAGATAGAGTGATACAAGGTTGCGGACTACCTTCTTTAAGGTAGGAACGATAACATTGCCCTGCCAGTCCTCTTTGGCTTCGTTCAGCACGCCAACATACTCTTTCTTTATCTCCGCCCAGTTATCACGAAAGGGCTGCCAGAAATCAATACCTATTTTATATTTCTTTAATACAAATTCCTTTAGAACCTCGCCCTTTTTCTTTATGACAGTTTCTTCGTTCAATATGACTCATCTCTTTCACCCCTTAACTCTTCTCTTGTTTTTTTATATACCTTTATACCAACGCTTTAAATGTTTTCTAATACGCTTCTTAATTATAGGTTTCAGAAAACTTATAATTTCTTCTTTGGGTATATCTGTAGATTCTTTTTCTCTATTCTTTTTAAATTTACAATTTAATTTTATCTCTATATCAATATATTGACCATGTTCGCTAAAATTAATACTATAAGAATATTTCTCTAAAGTTTCTAAAAATGATGTAATTACCATCGTTTCCTCCTTTCTTATAATCCTACATACGGCGAGCATTTCGCCTTGTAGTCTTCATCGTAACTATCATCATAGTCTGCCGTGTGCGTTTCCTCTGTTACTACGGTTGCCATGTAGCGAAAGGCTGCCCCTGCGTGCTTATGTACATTTTTTGCTTCCCAATCGGTATAATCTTGAATTTGGTCATTCCAGGTTCTCCCCCATTGTTCAAGATGGGTAATTAGCTTTCTAACATCTTTATTGTCAATATTGAAATAACATCGGCTCATTATTGCCCTGGCATTGTCTACGCTGTTTTCAAAACTTGCCTTTGGTACAGGCTCGAAGGTAATTCCCACTTCTTCCGCCTTATCTAATCTTGATAAGGCTCTTAATTCTTTATTGCTCCCGGCCCCCATTTCTCTATTTTTGATGTCAAAGGGTGCATAGTGGCTGTCATAATAATAATCTTTTTCCTTCATTATTTTGGCATAATAGACAAAGGAATATCCTGTCGCTTCGTGATAATCAACAATAACAACCTTATTGCCGATTAACTGATAAAATATGATTGCCATGAAATCGCCAACACCTAAATCCCACGCTGTATAAACCGGGAAGGTCTCATCACATTGAAAACTTCCGATTCTTCCTTCGTTGCTGGCAATTTGAAGTTGTTTCCCTAAATAAGTTCCCTCTATCCCTTGGTTGAAAGAGCAGTAATATTCCTGGTTGATATAGTCTTCCGTTTTGCCTTTGTCACGTTCCTTTTGTATATCCGCTTCGGTTACAAGTCTTTTACCTTGATGATCATAGGTATCTTCAACGGTCGCTGTTATCGCATAGCAATCGGGATTATTCTTTGCCATATAGTATCCGCTTTTAAAATGGTTATTCCCATTAGGTGTAGAATTATATACCGCCCGGCCATCCGTTTTTAAAAGCATCGGAGATACAACCTCTGCGCCTCGTGGGTCTTGCCTGGCATATTCTGCAAATACTGCATCGTTAGCTGGTTTTCCTCGTAAGGCTTCATATTGCCCGCCATTAGTACCAAATATCTGTATTTGTGAAGTACCACCGATAGCCCTGACAGTTAGCTTCATATCTGCGTTATCCGGTTTGATTATCATTTCATGTGGAACATAATAATCTAATATATCCCGTCCATCTTCATCTTTACCTTCCCAGATTGCATCCCTGCCTTGCTTTAGTGTAGGCCAAATATAAGGATATGTGCCTGGTCTTTTAAAAGCAGAAGGGAGGAGGAATCGGCAAAAACATAGTAAATCCTTTCCGCCTCGCCTGTGTATATTCATCCATATTTCTTTTCTGGCATAGAAGGCTTTTATAATGGGTATTTCGTAATCATATTCTTTGAAGTGGTATGGGATGGGTATGTCAAGGTTCATATATTCCCCCTAAAAATAGGTATAATCATAAGCACCCCTTATTTTGCGTGCGTCACAATCAATCCTGAGAAGACTTTTCTTCGTCTTTTTGATAAATAACCTCATTTAGCGTGATATTTAGCGGTGATCCGTCTGCACCGGTAAGTTCGGTGAGGTTAGGAACAAGTTTATTAATGATCGCTTTCATAATTTCCTTATCCACAAAGGCTTTAGTTGCCACTACGTCCCAAAAATCTTTATTTTGTTTCTTCCCTGCTTTTTTTAAAGCAGCTAATAATTTATCGGTTTGGGTTCGATTCCTCTTTTTATTTTTAGAGATAGTATTACCTAATGCAAATTTCCCATTTTCTTTAAAATTTTTTCCACGATTTTCTACGTTATTATCGGTCATTTTTAATCACCATTCTCTATCGTTACCTTAAAACTTTGCCCCTTCATCATTATCAGCTGTACCACTGCCGCCACATCGCTTGCCGGTATATCCAGCTTAATCCTGCTGTTGCCGTCTACCCCTGCAATGTTTATGGCTGACAGGATATCAGGCAAAGATGCTGTGAATACTATCTTTTCCATTCATCATTTCCTTTAATTTACTGATTGCTCTTTCTTTAATGCCCTGGACTGTCATGGTGGGGATATCTATAATCGAAGCTATCTCTCGTACTGAATAGCCTTGACTACATAACTGAATAATTTCTCTTTCAGTTGAGGTTAGTTTTTGAAGGCTTGTTTTGAAGTCTGTTTGAAAGACAATTTTATCTTCGTCAAAAGCATTATTATCTTCCCAAAATGGTATGGAGTTTTCTGGTGGGCTTAAACCGTAGTTTTCAATCACAATTTTATTTCTTGCCATCTATATTCCTCTATTCTAATTATAGCGAAAATGTTGTCAAGTGTACGGATGGCAGGCAAAATAACCTCCTTTGTTTTAATGGGGGGCAAACTAATCTAATCTGCCCCCGGCTTTTTCTTCATTACTTCACCATATCGTTCAGTCTAAAATCATTCATCATACTTCTCGGTATCCCCTCAGCCCTGCCGATTGCCCGCTTAACCCTCATCTTGTCTTCCATTGCCTCGTGCAGATGTTTGGTATTGCTGGTATGGTCTAAAAAATCATTGATGTATTCAAGCAAGTTCCTGGCAGTCTGTTCAGGAATATTTAAGGTGACCATGATATTAACCCCCAACGAAAATTCTAACTGCCAATGGCTCATGAGTTCACCTCCCCTCTATAATATTATTTTAATCAAATCATCTAAACACTTAATAATGCAGTATTCCCCGCCATGCCCCTCAATGAATATCTGGAATTGCCGTTGGTGTTCGCTTTGCTTTCCTCCTGGCCTTTTAATTTCCAAAAATAACACTCTATTATTCTTGATAGCAATGATGTCAGGAATACCTTTATACGCCCCCATGCCTTGCAAGACGTGGAAATTAAACCAACCGGTAGCATTAAGGTAGTCCTTCACTTGCTTCTTAATCTCATTCTCGCTTAACATATATTTTAATACTTTAGCTTTAACCTTCGTCTTGCTTCGCCTCCTTTAAGTATTTTTGCTCAAGAGCTTTTATATCACTCTCCACGCCATGACCTTTGTAAATAACACTTATATGCTCCCACATCTGCCGATACGCCTCGCCCTGTTGGAGTAGGGAGATGATTTGCCTATTCTTTATAATTGCCTCTTTGTTGGCTTCGATTACTTGTATATCGAGATCATCATCTGGACAGCAATCTTCAATTTCTACTTCAAGAGATTTAATTTCAATCTCTAAAAACTCTATCGCTTCTTTAACCTTCACTTTTTTCACCTCCCTTTTGATATTAAAATTATCCACTACCTGCCATCGCCTATTTAGTTTTTTGGTAGGGTTGGAACTATATACATATTGATTACCATCTATATAAAATTTCTTAAATTCCATCGCCTTTCACCTCCTCTAATTCCATTTTATAAACTTCAGCTTTTGTTTCTATCATTTTATGATTTTTATATTCCGAATAGGCAGCTTTCATACTATTGCCATGAGTAATTTCAAAGTAAATATTTTCTATAGCTTCTTTATCTCCTTCAATGTGTAATATTATTTTTGCTCTCATCTTTTCACCTCCTCCAACCCCTCTAACTCCCGCTTCAGCAGTATCGCCTCGTCATCATCCGCACAGTTGTTGAGCAGGGATTTCAGTTCCTGTTGTCTAATTTTCTTCTCGTGCCACTTCCATGCTTCGGTCTTAATATAATTCAGACCGCTGTGACTCCACCTTTCTATTATTGCCTTATTTATTTTTCCCCAATCTACTTCTTCCGAAGATGCCATACAAAAATAGTAAGTTAAGGCAATATGTTTTCGCTTACATTCTTTATGACTGATTTCGTTTAGTATTGTAGATTCACAACATAACAATTCCATTGTAAAATTATCGCTATTCATCTTCTCCCTCCTATATACTCAATTAATATATCCTGTGCCTTAATCAATTCCTCAATTCGACTGGTGAGGTTGATTACGGCTACGAAACTGATAATCACCATGATGATTAGGATGATGATAAGCATGCGCTTGACACGGTATAGGTTAGTCATCGGCTTTCACCCACTTTTCGCCAGTCCAGATTTTGTTGTATTTTTCGTGCATCACAAAGGCAAGCCAAAGTTCGTTCATGCTGTTAAACATTGCCATATATTCATCAAAAGACGGAGAGCTTCTATTTATCCATCTCTGAAATTTTTCTATAATCATTCGATAAATAAATGAAGAGTCATTTCTTAATGCATGTGTTGTGGAATATCTTTTAAGAAATATTGGCAATACCATCTCCTGCAACTGCTCTTGTGTGGGTAACCAAACTTCTTCTTCTGGGATAAAATGTGAGTCGGTATTCAAAATGCAAGCCTCAGGTATCATTAAATATTTATTGCCTCTCCAATATAAATCCCCAAACTTATTTCTAAATGGATTACGCCATACTTCCTGTATCTCCTCCGCCTGCTCGCACATCTTGATCTTGATATAGTTATCGGTTATCATTTTATTCCTCCTTTCGCCGTTCCCGGCATATTACCTATACGCTTAACTTGATTAGCCAATTCTTTTAGCCGTACTTTATCCCGTGCTACCTGTTCGGGTGTCAGTTTTATTATTTCCTTTTTTTCCCATTTCGGCTGGGACTCGTCGTCGGTATTAATAGTCTTTGTTGGTTCATTGAGATAGTTTTCAAAATTCACTCGGTTAAACAAAGTAGACGGTCGTAAGTATTTCATCATTTTTTCATCACTTAACCAATCCGAAACTTTTTTATTAATAACCTGCTTAAAATCACCAAGTGATCTTCCTTCGTTATATCTTGCTTTAACTAAATCACGGTTAGCAGATAATTTTGAATCAAACTTTCTTTTTGCTTTTTCATTTAAATATAAGATAGGTGCTTCAAGGTCGAGTTTGCTCGACAATATCTCTTTCTTCATTATTTCATTCTTATCATTATTATCATTCTTGTTTATAGTGTCGCTTTCATTTCGCTTTTGTTTCGCTTTCATTTCGCTTTTGCTGTCGCTTTTCGTGTCGCTTTTGTAATTTTCTAAACTCTGATAACCGTTGTAATTTAATATGTTTAAGGTAAAACCTCGTGTCGCTTTTCGTGTCGCAATCATTGTCGCCGATTTTAGCCATCTTATGCAGTGGTCTATTTCATTTTTATTTGCCTTTGTTTTTTCCATGATCCACTCATATCTCATAAAGCAACTACCCCTCTTAAATTGCCTATTGTCTTTGTGATTGACTTCATTAATTAAGTAAAACCATATCTTAAACCACTTATCAGGTTTATTATAAAATATGTCGCTGTCTATGGTTTGCCTTGCCCAAAGGGTTGCACCACCATCAATTTTACTCATTTATACCTCCACTAAAATAATGTTTATACTTCATTCCCCCACACATCCCAACCCTCTGTTTTCTGTCTGGCAAATAATTCTATACGTAGTAAATCGCCAAATAATTGAACAATTCTATTCCTAACTTCTGATGGTTTTTTACTATGCTTTGTTCTTAATGCTTTTACTTTTTGATATATATTATTCGCTTTTTTATATTGAAGCATTTTACCCCTTGTTCCCAATAAGCATATTTCATAATTTTTCATTGTCCATGCTCCGAGATTAGCAACCGTCTTTCCTGTTTTTGTTATCTTCTCCCATATAAAAACTATTGTTATATACTTAAATCCCCACGATTCCATTACTTCAATGGCTTCTTTAATATGTGCATCCGTACTCCATAAAAACAAAGCACAATTATTATCTGCAATGTTCTTTATGGGTAAATTTTTAATCCAGTCTTTATGTTGGGTAGGATAATGTTTATCCATGCTTGTAAATCTTTTTCCATTGTATTTTTGTAATTCTTTGCTTGAAAACTGCCACGGCGGGTCAGCATAGATTATCTGATATTTCTTATCTGGGAATGGTATCAACTTTCTATCTCCTTTACATATCTCTCTATATACTCGATTAACCCAATAACATCATTTTTACAACATCCTTCTCGGTGCATAGCCCAAGATAAATCGTCTAATTTTGCTTCCTTTAAAATCTCTAAATCTCGTAAAATATAATTTGCAAGGTATGGGTCATTATTTTCTAATTGTTGTTTTGCCTCTATTATTGCTTTGTTTACAATATCAATTTTATTTGTCATCCCTCACCCCACCAACCCCAAGCTCAACTGCTCCCATTGCCGCCTTCTGGCCTTCTCAGCCAGGCAATTGCGGTTAACCCTTCTCGCCCTCAACAATATGCTTATCCCCTTATGCCGTAGCTCCTTGTAGCACTTCACCCTCTCCGCCTCATTCTCATACCAGTGATACCCGCCGGCGGCGGTGCTGATAATAGGTGCGCCGTCATCTATCAGCTCACGCAGGATTATACGGGTAGTTCTCTCGGTGATATCCATGCCCTTATCATTACACTCTTGAGTCAGCTCCGCCTGGGTCCGCTTATTGTTGTCGCCTACATAAGATTTGATGATGCTTAATATGATGGAATGGCAGTCATTCATTCGCCAGTTACCTCCCTTTCGATATCTCTTACAAAGTCGGGCAGATTAGTAAAACTTCCAGGTAAAGAAACCCAAACATCATATTTATTTTTTTTCATTTTCTCAATCATCTGTCTATAAACCTCTCCCTGTAGGAGTAGGTCAATAGTTTTTCCTATCCATTGATTATATTTAACTTTATACTCTGACATATTATCTCTGCCAATGTACCGAGTATTTTCCAAAAACATAATTATTTCTTTAACTTCCATTATTCTTTACCTCCTTATTTATTAACTTCAACAACCATTACAAAATTCTGCCATTCTACCTTGCTATTCCTCTTCTTTTCTTTCTCTATATTCGATATCAAGTTATCGTAGTAGTTCTCTAAATAATCCAAATCCACTTTTTCCGTATTGGTGATTTCGGGTAGCTTGCCACCCTTTACCTGCTCCAAGCAGTGCCTGAGTAGTGCTAATTGAGTGTAGGTCATAGTTCCCTCCTTTCTAATATATTTTTTATAGAACTAACGATATTTTTTATAGAACTTTTATAGTTCCCCCGCCACTTCCTGCACTTTCTCAATCGCCCTATCCATTGCAAAATATAACATTTCCGACAATACAATTATGACGGCAACGCAAACTATAATTATTAATTCGAGAAAGTTAGTTAGGTTTTTCATGGTCGGCCTTCTTAAAATCTTCGAGTGGACACCAAGAAGGAATATTTGTAACATCTGTTATAATTTCCAAACATATTTCACAATACCATTCTGAACTATGTGATATATTTCTCCATTTTCTATATGGGCATTCCATACAATCATGGATTTTCTTTATTTTTAAAACAGCTTTCTTCACTCTATTTCCCTCCCTTCATTTATATAGTCCTCTACTTCCTTTGGATTTTCATTATCAAAGTTACTCATAACACCACCGTCATAACGTTCATCTTTGGTCAGGTCGTCTTTGTCCTCTTCCCAGTATTCGCAAGTGTCCTCTTCATAAATTTCGTGATTACCACTTGCCATGCAATAGTCATTGTCCCTATCGTAGTGCTTACACGTTCCGCAGGTGTAATCATTCTCTTTAACTGACATTTAAGTTACCTCCTTTAAAATTTTTCCTATAATAGTAATCTTCGCTCCGGCATATCCTGTATCAGTCGTAAAACCTTTTCTCCGAATTAAATCAATATCTAATTCATCTAATGTTATTTTTATATTGTCTCTTTTACCTACAACAAAACCATCAGTTTCACAAAAATCTTTTCTTATTTCCATTTCCATTTCCTTTACCCCCTTAATTTTTTTCTAACTAAATAAAAATAAATATGATAGCGAGCCGGGAATATGCTACCCGGCTTTGTGGAGGTGTAGTTAGTCGGGCATATCTTCTGCGTTAATAAAATCCTCCGTACCACTCTTTTTAGTGGTCTTTTTTACAGGCTTGGCTTCCTTCTCTTTTGCTTCTCGCTTTAACCTTTCACCGATAACCAACTTGTCTTTATCCCCTAACCACCAGCTAATAATCTCGCTTGCCTTTGCTTTGGTGAGTCCATTTTCAAGATAGCCGGATATCTTCTTTAATTCACCTTCTGTTAGTAAGTGACTGCTTATAATTTGTGCCTTAA